>PPYE01207331.1_pt1 | contig 42616 bp, 57 predicted proteins | sample 1559881 | NCBI WGS metagenome assembly PPYE01 (sample SAMN08240022, study PRJNA423297) | Human gut metagenome, whole genome shotgun sequencing project. | reverse complement strand
AGAACGAGGGAAATAATCTTCTTGGTGTTTTTCATAGTTAAAATCTCCTTATTTTTGATAATCAGTTTTTGATGGTAATGTTGATGATTGCCCCGGCCGTGCCGATGATTTCGCCACTGACCGGATCAAGGTTGTGGAACATGGCTGTGCATTCGTATGTGCCAGCCGGGAGCTCCACGTCAAGGGCAGCACGTTCGATCTTGCTGCCCACAGGGATCGCTTTGGACTGATAAATGACCTCCTGTGTGTCGTTGCGGATGAACTCGACCTGCTGGGGGTAATTGTTGATAGCTTCATTCACGATCATGACATTGCCCTCCGCCGTGCCGTTTTCAAAGTACGGCGCGGTGTTCATGGAAATGTTGATCATGCCCTCGGCTACTTTCTCATTCAGCTTCTCCGCAATTTCTTCCGGGCTGAGATTATCCCAGCCGCCTTCAACGGCGGAATCATCGTAAACAATGCCCGTCTTGGGATCGTCCTTGGATGCAGCAGGCTTGCGGATCATACGGACGGCAGTAAAAATGCCGACTGTGAGCGCAGCGGCAAGGCCGACAACGGCGAGGATGACGAGGGTTCTTGATTTAGCATCCCGTTTTTCAAATTTGTGCATAATTTTTTCCTTTCTGTGTTGGGACGCGGAACCGCTCTCCGGCTGGTCGCGCGCCCGGTATGATGGATGTTTGGTCATGAGGTCAAGCCTCCTTCCTGCTGGGCGAAGTTGTCTGCCCATGAAAAAAGCGCCCACCTTCAGGGCGGACGCAGACAATGTGTACGATATTTCATTGTTTCCTCCTGCTTTTTATTTCGTCGCTTTTCTGTAAGCGTCGATGACTGCTTCCTTGAGCGCTGCGCGCGCTCCGGACGTGATGGGATGAAAAACATCCGTGTACAGTGTCTTTCCGTTCTTGTTGAATGCTTTCTGCGGCATGAAGATGTTCAGCCCCTGCTTGGATTCTGCCAGCCGGACACCGTGTACCTTGAACATTCCGTCAAAGGTGACGGTCGCGTAGGCTTTGATCTTCGCGCCAGCGTCCGCGATGTGGTCGATGGTAACTTCCATGTTAGAAAAGTCCATGTTTCAAATTCCTCCTTGTCATACTTCGTAAACGGTATCACCCTTCACCAGATTCCGCGCAAGCTGGCGCAGGCATAAGCCACGCTTGCGCAGACGCGCAAGCAGCTCTGTCGGGCTGGTTTGCAGGACGGCTTCTGCATTTTCGTCGCTGTGCGCATATTCCTCGCAGAGCGAGTCGCAGCTGCCGCAAGCCTGTTCCAGACCCGCCAGCAGTGTTTCCTGCGCACTTTTCAGCATCGTCAGCGTATCAAGCACCGCTGCAGCGCTCATCTGGCGGCTGGCCAGGAGGATACTGCGCCGACCGGTCGCCATCGCCGTCATTGGGCCCATTGCTGCCAGGTGACATTTCGCGGCTATTTCCGGCTTCACCTCCAGCTCCAGCTGGAGCATCGTTTTTGTCTGTTTCATGATTTCTCCTTCTGAGATGGATTTCCCGCAGCGAACCGCAGGTCGGTTCATGCACCAGTACGAGATCGCCGTTCTCGATCTCGGCTGGGAACATACTGAACTGCGGCTGGATGTACGGGCGCGGGTCATAGTTCGTGATAATGAGTTCGCCGTAGGTCGCGCCAGCCTTCTGCGAGAGGGGATTGTTTCTGCGGAATGCGAGGATAAAAAAATCGCCGTACAGGCTGCGGATAAACGGGCAGTCATTGTACGACACGACGATGTATCCCGCACATTGCGAGAGAATGTGGTGCAGTTCTTCATGCTTTTCTTTCGGGAAGTCGACGGCATACAGACTTTCTGCGTCAAAATACGGCGGGTCACAGTAGATCAGGCTGTCGGGCCCGTCGCGTTCGCGGATGATGTCCAGACAGTCTTTGTTTTCAATAACGACGTCTTGCAGCCGTTTGGAAGCGTCATCAAAGAGATACAGGAAGTTTGTAATGTTATTCGGCTTGACCCCGAAGGACGTAGTCGTGCCGCTGAAGCTGCCGCGGCAGACCTTGTAATAGGCTGCGGCGCGCTGGACATCGAACAGGCGGCTCCGCTCCCGCAGAATTTCCAAAAGTTCTTCCCGTTCCTCGCCGGAGAAGCATTCCATCACGGCATTTCGCTCGTCTGCAATGCGCTGCTGCAAAAGCTCTTTGTGCTTCATAAATTCTTTCAGGAGATCAAACTCGGCTCTCGAATGGAGCGGCAGGAATTTCAGCTCCTGTACTAACTGAATGGTGCATTCCCTTGCACAGAGGAACAGATTTACAAGGTCGCAGTTGAAATCGTTATAGATGTCCATGCGGCTGACTTTCGGCTGTATTCCCAAAAGCAATGCACCGCCGCCACCAAAGGGTTCGAGATAGAGCTTCGGGTTCGGCGGAAAGACCTGCCAGATGTATGGGATCAGCTTTTCTTTGCTGCCGATCCACGGAATAAACGGTCTAGCGATTCTTGCCACCCCCGTCCGAGGGTTCAGTGAAGGTTTCCATTGCCCGTTCCAGGCCAGAGATCGCCGCGTCCAGACCGGCGCGCATTTCCTTGAGCTGCCGGATGGTGGAGTAGAGTTCCGCCGCGTTGCTGGCGTAAAAATATCCTTCGCGGCTGCTGGCAATGGGGACGGCCTTGCGGCGCAGGCGATTGACCTTCTTGCGGAGGTCACTCTCGCGGAGGTTCTTCTGCCGGACGAGGTCGCGGCTGCAAATGAGATGTTCGCGCCCAAAGCAGAAGCGTTTCAGATAGTCGCGCAGTTCTTCATCATTCATGTTTGTCCTTTCCGGGCCGATTTCCCGGAAAAGAGCGCAAAAAAAGAAGGGCGGCTTTCCTCTCCGGGAAAACGGCCCTTCTGCAAGTTCGTTATTCACTTGGGTGGTTCGAGTGGTTTACCGCCCGGAATCAATTCAAAGAGCTTTTGCTCCTGCGGCGGATCGCCACCCGCCGAGCGCCATCCGGCAAGGAACGCAGCGCGGATGATGTCATAGAGCGCCTGATGCGCTTCGTCCGCATCGGCTCCCTCCAGAAAAGCGTCCAGTGCCTGTTCAAATTCGTTGCTCATCATGCTCTTTCACCACACAGTTTCGGTATATGCTCGTTCTGTGTGGTATTTTACCATGATTTTCTCCAAAATACAACATAATCTGCGTATTTGCGCAAAGTATATCGACGAATACTATAGGCATCTCTCGTAAAATAGAGGCAGCAGGGAGGTGCGTCATGGATAAGCACTACAAGGATTACATCCAGATTGGACTAAATATCATGCGGTACCGCAAGGAGCAGGGGCTGACGCAGGATCAGCTTTCCGAGATGGCGGGTTATTCGCGCAATCATTTGCAGCGCGTGGAAACTGCCGTCTGCAAACCGACGGTCGGTCTGCTTCTGGATGTGTCGGAGGTTCTCGGCGTTCCGGTGGAACGGCTGATGGAAATACGGAAATAGGATGAGCGTCTGCTTCGGCAGGCGCTTTTTACATCCCCATCTGCGGTTCCTGTGTCTGCTCCTGCTTCTGTTCCGGGATCGGCTCGTTCAGCGGGCCAAAATCCTCGCGGTTGACCATGCCGTAGGGTGTGATCTCCGCGCCGTACTGCTTGAGGACATCTTCTGCGTAGGCTTCGCAGTTCAAGTGCTTATAGATCAGGTCTGCATCCCTGCCGCCGAGAACAAATTCCAGTTCATCGCGCACCAGCGCGTCCTTGTCGCGGATCTTCGCTTCAAAACAATACTGCGATAGCTTTTCAAGCCGGTCTAAGACATCATCCAGCGTCTCACACTGCGTCGCACTGACTACGGCCTTGAATTTTGTGAGCTGCCCGCTGGCTTTCAGCTCCTGAAGGGATTGTGCCAGCTCGCTGATCCGCGGAAGATCCTCCACATCGGTCAACATGGCGTTTAGCTGCGGCACGATGGCATCGCAGCCGGTGAACTGCGCGTCGAACCATTCCGGCGCGTCGAGTTCTTCCTGCACCTCCAGCAGCCGCTGTTCTGTTGCAGGCAAGTCCAGAACGGCTGTTTTCTGCTCGTTTTCGTGGTTCATAAGCGTCAGGCGGATCATATAGGAAATTTCCCGCTGCGGTTCGCAGTCCGGCAGCGGCTCCAATTCCTCCGTGCGGACAACATAGCCGTGCGGGGTGAATGTGCCCGCCTCGCTTTCACACATCTGTTTGCCGATTTTGGCGTAATCCAAGAGGGCATAGGCGCTGTCCGGCAGAGCATCCAGATCCTCTCGAAAGCCGTTTTCTACATAGAATTTTCCGAGATCTTCATTCGAATGAACGTCTGCAAGCACATGGCAGCGATCCACATTGGAAGCCAGCATCATCAGCTCTTGCACCATGATGGGACCGCTGTTCTCCTGCATGTGTTTTTGCACTGCCATATCGAGAAGTCCTTCCATTGCAATTTCCTGACGCGCATCCAGCTTGGAAAGTTGCTCGGTCAGGGAGTTGAACTCGAAGATCGACATACTCTCGTCCAGATGGGGCGCAAGATAGTCAAAGCAGTAGAATTCTTCCACCTGCCAGTAGACATCCCCCGGTGACTTCGTGCGAATCTGCTCGAAGGCGTCCATCATCTCGTACTGGCTGACAGGAAACGTCAGCTCCACGCCGCGTTCGTCTGATGCACTGCTGCTTACCAGATAGACCTCACATACTTTGCGCAAGGGTCATTCCTCCCGTCTGTTCCTGTTCAAATCGTTCCTGCTCGGTCTGAATGCTCCACGCATCCGAGTTCCAGAGGTGGACGTACAGTTCGCTTTTGCCATCCACGCGGATCTCACGCTGTTCGAAGCCCTCGCCCCAGCCGTCAGCAGCCTGCCCCTCGAGGTACCTTTTCAGGGTTTCCAGTTCCGCACCGGTCAATTCGCCCGCCACGCGGCATTCTGCCACACCCCAGAGCTGACCGTTCCGTTCTTCCACTGCGAAAACAGCCGAATGAACCTTACGATTGACGCTGTCCGCTGCGTCATACCAGTGCATGACGCCGCGCTCCGCTTCCTCCGGCATTCGGTATTTTTTCAGCGCCGCTGCGATCTGCGATTCATACCCACGCAGTTCTTCGCCCTCTAATGTAACGCCATTTTCGTCGAGGTCTCCGTATTCGTTCGGTTCATAAAAATCGGCGGTCAGAGGCATATAGAGCTTCAGCGTTTCCAGCTTGGGCGGCAGCACCGTGAAGCTGTCCTCGCCGGGAACAATCGCCAGCGTCCGGCCGTTGTCCCACTTCATATGGATGCCTCCCGCATCATCCACCAAATCCACAACGCCCTCTGTGCCGGGGGCAACCGGCGCATACGGGTCATTCATGGAATTGAGCCGGATGCGTGTGCCGGGCGGATACTGCGCCTGCATGAATTTTACCATTTTTCTGTCCAAATTTACATCCCTCCGAGTTGCATTTCCTGTTTTTCCTCCTGCTCCGGACGCTGATACTGCTTGAGCGCCTCCTTTGCCCAATCCGGCAGATATTCATCCTTCAGAACGCCAATAAAATCATTCCGGTTCCAGCGTGTCTGTTCGCCGTCGCCAAGGCAGGTGCAAAGAATGGAACGTCCGCGTGCAGTCGGGCTGCACCCAAAGCCACTCTGCGCCAGCCAGAGCTGATTCTCAGGTGACCAGTATTCTTCTTTCAGGGTATTTGGCGAGAGAACAAGCACCTTGCCGGTGTAATCCAGTTCGCTCGAATCCGGTTCACACTGCTTCTGGTCGAACATTCCAAGATCCATGACGAGCTTTCTGTAGTGTGAAATGAAGCCGTCAAGAATGGCGGAATGGCTTCGGGCTGCAAAGCAGTAATTATGTATTTCGTCGGGTGGAATGAAATGACTCTCCGCCCAAGCTCGATTGTCCGGGCGGAAACGTCCATCGCCGCGCCGCGCCTGCACCGTGTTCGCAAGGACGTGCTCCACGCGCTTGTAGCCGTAAAGCTCGACGATCTTTTCCACCGTGCCGTCCTTCAGATGCATCCCGTCGAAATTTTCCCGAATGAGGATATCGATTCCGCCCGCGCACGCACAATTTTCGCGGAAGCTCTCGCGCCACTTTTCAATCTCGCCGCGCTCCTGCGCAGTTTTGGCGTTGTAAGGATAGAGCGGAATTTTACTCTGCATCGCCATCCTCGCTCTCCGCAGTCAGAATCTCGTTCAGCGCGTACAGGCTGCGCCCGGATGCCAGAAAACATTGCAGGATCGAACGGGGGGATGTCCGTCAGGTCATGCCGGTGGCTTGCCTTTTGGACCAGCACTGCGCCGCTGCCATCATCTGTGTAACACTCCAGCTTGGCGTTTTTCGCAATTCCCGCGCTCTCACGCGCCCAGTCCGGAACGGCAACAGCAAATTCAGAAAGCACCTCGTCCAGTGTCATATCCCTGTGTTCTTCCTCTGCCGGACCGCATTCTATGGCGACCGCCTCCAGGAAGTCGCACGCCAGTTTATTCAGCGCATCGACAAGCATGAGAAGCTGGTAGGTACTCACGCTCTCCGGCATAAGCAGAATGCCGCCATTGAGCTGCACCATGGAGATAAGCTTTGCATCCTCCATCCCGCAAAGCTTGAACATCCCATCCGGGATAACGGCATTTCCGTTTCGTTTGATAACCTTGAATTCCATATGAACCTCCTTTTTATATTCCGCCCATCTGTATTTCCTCAGATGGGGCTAAATTATAATCTTCTTCATTGCACGGATTTTCTTCACCATAAAGATCAAACACGATATCATCTACCGCCTTCCGAACGGCTGGGTCCTGCGTGATTGTACGGAATCGGAAACCAGTTGTCGCCTCATGCGGCAGTTCCTCGCGGATGCAGTCCAGATATTCTTTGGCATCTGTGAACTGCTGTGCATCGCCATTGATAAAGCTGACACTTCCCACAATTTGCGCGTCAGTAGATGTCTTCGTCATCTTCATCCTCCGGCGCATACAGCGCCAGCTTTGCGGCATCCGCCAGATGCGCGCAGATGGCAAGAACACCGGTCACGCCAATGATCACGCCAAGTGTAATTACAATTGCTTTTTTCATGACAAAACCTCCATTCTATAACGTCATTTCGTATGTCTGCTTTGAGGTGTGCAGATCATCCAGAACCGCCTGCGGCAAGCCCTCCTTGCGCACAACGAATCCACGGCTGCACACTGCGCCGCCATGCGCGTCGCAAAATTCAATTCCAACGGCTTCATAATTGATGTACCCAATCAGCTTTTCCGGGACAGGGAACGCGCCGCAGCCAACCAGATACTTTCCAATGGACTGCGCACTGCCGCATCCTGGCAGAATGACGTAATCGTCCAGCCGCCCCGTCAGCTGCAAAATGTCCTTTGTGCCGGAGATGCTGTTTGCATCCAGCATCCCAGCGAATTTGTCACAGTCGACCTCCGACATATGCTCCAGCCGCTCGGCAAGCTGATTGATGCGCTCGACTTCGCCCTCTGCGGCAAGATCTACGCCGCTCAGATACAGCCCTAAATTCATGACCTCGCTTGCCGCACCCTGAATCGTGACCGTTTTGGACATCGACTTCAAAGTTTCCAGCGTTCTGTCAACATCCTCTTTTTCTGCGGGAGTTGTCGTAGGAAATGAGAGAAGCACCTGCTTTCCATTTTCACCCTGCCTTAAAAACAGCGTCACCATGCCATGCCCTCCATTCTTACATCCTGTTCCTGCTGATACCGCTCTGCCGGGTCATCCCGCATCAGCTCTTCCAGCGTCAGTGTGCCATGGTAGGAAACATAGCCGCGATCCATAAATACACCGTCCTCCTGAAGTATTCGCTTGACACCGTAGTCGCCATAGTTATAGAAATCTTCAAGGTTCTCGTCATATTCGTAATGACCGGACTGTTGTATCATGTACTTTCCGAGTTCCTCCGGCGTGTGGACATTTGGTACGAAATCAAATTGATCGAGGTTTTCTGCCAGCTGACGGACATTTGCTGCACACGTCGGTTTCGCCATCTGGCAGACTGCGCCGAGCTTCACGAAATCCTGTTCCTTGAAATTTGAACACGCATGGCACAGCCGGTTCAGTTCAAAGAGCGATTCGCGTTCAAAATCCAATGTGCAGTCGACCTCGTCCGGGAATCGGCTGTCTGAAACCAGCATCTGCATCTCGCCGCAGGATGGAATCCCGGCACGAAGCATCGCGCGTTCCAGCTTCATCCGGCTTGCCGGGAGCTGTACCCACTCCTGTTTCTTTGGATCATCTTCACCTGTGGCTCGGAGCTTCAGCTCCATGATACAGCTTTCTGCCATCCAGATCGGAGGCAGATGCTTGCGGTCATACGCCTGCTCCAGCTTGATGCCGTTGTCGTACACAACACCGTATCTCGTTACATAGCCGGGCTGGCCGGAGATCAGCGCCAAAGCCGTCTCCTCTCCATCCAGATTTTCCAGTTCTTTCGGATCACAGGCGCCGTGGACAGTCAGATAGTGCCGTTTGCCAACCAGCTCCAAATCCTTGAAATCCGAAATGATCGTCACCTCTCTGGCGCAGAAAGAAAGATCGATCAGCTCGTCCGCTGCGGATAATCCGAATCGCTCCACCGCTGCATTAAATTGCAGCAGTTCATATCGGTCGAAGCTCTCTAGCTTCCTGCCCAGCCAGTCCAGTTCATCCACATTTGCAAGTGTTCCAGACATCCTGCACAGGGCAGGACAGTCCGGCGCGCGGATGCTGTCGATGCAGCAGTCCTGCTTTCCAGCATCTCCAATTTGGAGATTTTTCAGCGCAAATATCACATTTTCATACCGCTCCTCCGGGATTGGAAATGAAATCGTCAGCGATCCCAACTCTGGCTGACTGCGGTTTCTCAGCGTTGCTTCAAACACGTTTTTCACCTCGGTTTTCAATTTTTTGCATATCCGTGAAGGTACACTCGCCATTGCTGCGCCAGCAAATCAGAGCCAGGCGCATATACGGACACTGGCCCTCGTGCGGATACCAGCTGCACTGTATCGTTGGCGGTGGGTCCGGATGAGACCGCAGCGGCGGTGCGTGGAAACGCGGCCGCCAATATTCTTCTTGACTGTGCTTCATGAAATTCCTCCCTGAACGCAAAAAAGCCGGGACTTCTGAAAAGAAATCCCGGCCTTTTGCGAAATATTACATTGTCTGTTCCATTGTGTGGTGCTGCTCCTGTTCCTGCTGCGGCAGAAGCAGCTCGATCTGCTCCTGAACGCTGCGGAGCCGCGTTTCGTCGCCATATGTGAGCGTCGCGTCATCTGTCAACGCAAATTCGCACGCATTCCGGATCACGCCAAGCTCCTTGTCCGAAAAAAGGCGCTGGGGTTCTATCAACCCGGAACGGGCGGCGAAGTCTCGTTTTGCACTCGCATAGTCCTCTATAAAGTAGTGTCCCATATGCACGCCATTGCGGTCAAAATCCCATTCCCATGTTACGAAATTAGCGCCCTTTTTCCCAAGCCGCCCGGCCAGCACCGCGTCCCCGAAATCTGCAAGGATTTTATAGCTGCCCTCCAGCCCGATTGCTTTCAGCGCGGGGGCTCGTGCAAAGATCGGCATATATTCTCTGACCTGCGAAGCAATTTGTATCACAGTCTGAAGCGACGCATCTGCATCTACGCCCCTGACCGTCTTCGACGGGAAACAAACCATACCGTCGCCATCAACGTCACAGAGCAATTGACCGTGCCATTTGACGTTGAGTATCCCGTCTTCCATCATCTCCGAATCCAGTCCTTTGCGCAGGAGCTGACGTTCCACCTCTCTCAGAAATCTCTCTTTCTTTGCTGTCTGTTCTTTGCTCATATTCATACCTCCAATCTCAGCGCCCTTTTTGAGCGCAAAAAGGCGCTGGACTTGGTTCGTGAAAACCAACAATCCAGCGCCCATAACTTTGTGAAAGATTTTTCTTCGTTTTTTCCGGAATCTCGCCGCCGCAGCCCTCTGAAAAAGAGCGCTGCCACTGAAAATCCGCTTGAATATGGAAAAACAGAGGTTCAAATCCTGTTTGAACCTCTGCAAGCCGCGATTTCATCTATAGAGTTACCTAAGAATTTTGAGAACAAAAAATTGCCGAACCCATTGAGATGACTGGCTTTTTCGCCATTTCATCTATAGTGTTCGGCAATCATGGTGCGCGAGGCGGGACTTGAACGCGCCATTTATGACGCAAACACACTGAAATAAAAGCATATTTTTCTTTTGTTAGCGATATCATTAGCATTCGTGTCAGGATTGGACACTGCGCTTTGCGATATGCTCGTAATACTCCATCAGCTTCCGCTCCGGGCCGGGGCCGTCTTTATCGATCAAAAACGCCTTTGCCAGCGCGGCGTAGAACTCCGGGCGGTTGAGTCCGAATTCTACGGCGACGGGGTAGTAATCCGAGTACATCATGTTCATGGTTACGCCCCACGCCCAGCGCGGGACCACTGGTGTCTGAATGCCCATGCTCTCGGCCACGGCCGTTGTCTGTTCCATCGTCCAGTGCGGGCCGGTCGTGCCGTCTGCGTTGCGCATGGCTGCCGCCCACTGCATGGCGGTCGCGCGGTCAAACTCGACCGTCTCCGGCTCGTCGTGGTCCTCGAGCTTATCCAGCCGGCACAGCAGATCTGTGACTGCTGCGGCCTGCTCGACCGTACGCATGGACACCGGGCACTCCGCGATCTCCCGCAGCGCGGCGTGGAGTTTGTCTTTATACGCCTGCATGATAGCACCTCATGCGAGCTTGAGCAGCCCCGTGCAAAGCTCGATCACGGAGCCTGCGGCCGTGCTGTCGGTCGTCGCCACGAGCGTGAATGTATGATTGACGCAGCAGCAGCACCCGGACAGCTCCAGATCCGTCTCCGTGTGGATCTCCGCATTGCCGGATGCCGGCAGCGTGACGCGCTTGAGCGTGCAGGGCAGCGCGACGCCGTCCATGTACCACTGCAGGGTCAGGACGCCCGCGGCCGTCGCCGCGATGACCGCATCTGCGGCCAGATGATACAGGCCGATCTTGACCGTGTCGTAGCTCTGCGGCTCGACCTGGATGGACGAACCGGAATTGACGACCTTTGCCCCGGCCAGCGTCAGCACGTTTTCGCTGTCTGCCGCGAGCAGTTGGGGCGCGTTATTAAAATATCGGACGCATGATTTTTGATACGCCCGATTTCCATTGCCGTTATTACAAGCCATTTTCATTACTCCTTCCGTTTGGGCTTATGTGAAGGGGCATTATGCCCCGGATAGCTATATCAGGATGGGTCCGCGTCAGCCGCCGCAGCCGCACGGATTGCAGGGCGGGTTCTGGTAGTACCTGCCCAGCTGGCCGAGGATGTACTGCGACTGCATATAGTCGTTGTTCGCGGCGCGGCTCTGTGCGAGTTCGTCGCGCAGGCGCTGGTTCTCCTGCTGCTGCAGGAGCGTCCGGGTCGCCTCGCCCTCGGCGTGGATGGCCGTCTTGATCTCGCACGCGTTGATGCTGGAGTTGTAGTTGACGCCGTCGATCGCGCGGAGAATGTCGCAGCAGCACTTCTGCTGCACAGAGATGCCGCTCTCCGTGACGGACTGCAAATCGCGCAGCTCGCCGAGGATGTTGTAGGCGTTGTCCTTGACGGCGCTGGTGACGTCGTATGCGCTCTGGCGCGTTGCCGCGACACCCTCGTTGTTCTGGCGCTCGAGGGCTGCAAAGTCCGTCGCGCGCTGCACGTCGGCCTGGGTCGCCGGGGAGCTCTCGCCGCTGCCGCCGAAGCCTCTGCCCGCGAAGAGCAGGAAGAACAGCGCGATCAGGATGACAATGCCCCATCCGCCGAAGCCATAATCCTTATCCATGGTTTTCCCTCCTTTCTGGGTGGAATGAAATTTGATAGGCGCTTTCGCGCGGTATCACTTGCCGATCTGGCCGACGAGCTCGCCGACCGTCTTGTTTTTGTTTGCCTCGAACCACGCCTCAAAGCCTGGCTGCGAGGCCAGGAAGCTAAGCACCATCTGCGGGCTCTGCCCCTGCAGCGTCGTCTTCGCTGTCTGCAGCAGACCGTTCAGCAGCTTGTTTCCCCCGCCGTTTCCGCCCATCAGGGCCATAATCGGATTTTGCATTGAGCTTTCCCTCCAGTTCTTCGATTTTCCCGGCCATGCTCTGCAGGCCGGCCGTGATCTGTTTCAGCTGCTCCTGCAGCTGGTTTGCCGCCTTTTCCTCTTCTGTCGGCTCCGGGAAGATCCGGAACCGCGCGATGGTCTTGGCCGCCATGCTGTCCGTGCGGATGTAGTACAGCAGGTTCTCGGTCTCGTGCAGCGCGAGCGCGTTGTCGTTCGGCTGCATCTGCAGGTTGTTGATGCTGGCCTCGCTGGCCACGGTCAGCACGCCGAGCTTCGGCGGCTGCGGCGGCAGCTGCGGGCCCTGCGGCCGCGGCATGGGCTGCAGCTGGATCTGCTGCGCGCCGTCCATCTCCCAGCGGCCCGTGTACGGGTTGTACGCCATGCGGTATCGCCCCTTTCTGCTACCATTCTAGCGTTTCCCCATTTTCCCCGGGGGACATTTATGGGACATCTGTGTACCATTTGTGGGACATTATCATTTACCCGCGACTTTCTGCGCTCTACAGCCAAATTCCCTCTTGACTTTTTCCGTATTGCTGCGTATTATATATGTTCGCACATCATAGTTGTCTACAATGCACAAAAATTTTTCACTTCTGTTGACAAACTCATTTTTTGCGCATAATATATGAGTACAACAAACGTGACATCCCGTTGTCGCCGTGTATGTTGTGCCATTAACAGGCCCCTGATATTAAGCTCCCCAGTCATAAGGGGTAAGCCGACATCAGGGGCCTCATCGTTTTTTGAGGTAAAACAGATGACGAGAACTGCTATTTTGGTCGATGGTGCTTTTTATCGAAAGCGTTCCCACTATCTCCGTGGTGAGAAATCTCCTTCAGATCGTGCGAATGAGCTATACGCCTATTGCATGACGCATATCCGGGATGAACGGAGTGATGCTCAGCATCATGAGGATCGCGAGCTATACCGTATTTTTTACTATGACTGCCCTCCGTTGAAAAAGACCGTGTATCACCCCGCATTAAACCGCGGTATCGACTTTGGCAAATCTGATACATATCGTTGGGCAACCGCCTTTTTTGAAGAACTCAAGCGAAAGCGGAAGATTGCTCTTCGTATGGGTACGTTATCTGATGCAAACGCACACTTTCAACTTTCCGCAGACGCTACCCGTGATATCTGCCGTGGAGTAAAGGCTCCCTCCGACTTGACCGAATCTGATTTTTCCATTTCCTTCAGCCAGAAGGGCGTCGACATGCGGATCGGCTTAGATATCGCTTCCCTTGCCTATAAAAAGCAGGTAGACCAGATCATTCTGATCGCCGGCGACAGTGACTTTGTCCCCGCCGCAAAGCTTGCCCGTCGGGAAGGGATCGACTTTATTCTCGATCCGATGGAAGCCACCATAAGAGATGATCTGTTTGAGCATATTGATGGGCTTCAGTCTTGTTGGAAGAAAAAAGACGCTAAGCAGGCCGCTAAAACATAATAGAAAAAGCGCCATGAGCCGCAGCTCATGGCGTTTTCTCTTTGTCCGGCTGGCCGGTCAGGCGGCGGGCGGTGTTGTAGATGTGGGGCAGGCGGCGGGAGATGGTTTTGCGGTCGACGCCGATCTCGGCGGCGGCGTCCATCTGCGGGAGCCTGCCCACGATATAAAGCCTGATGATCTGGCGGTCGATCAGGTCACAGATCCCCTCGTCAGCGACGTGCTCCCAGTCCCGGCGCGTCATGTTTTCCAGCCCCTTCGGCAGGGCCAAACGCGCAGTGATTTGTCCATCGCTCCCTTCGTGCCCGCCGCCCGGGCGGGTCAGCGGTCAAAGACGCCGGTGCGGTCCAGGATGACGAGCATGCGGACGTTGTCCTCGCTCAGATCGAGCGTCAGGTCTTCGCCCGTGCCGCCCTTTCCTTTAAGCAGGCCCTTGCTGACCAGCTTGTCCAGCGTCTGGCGGTACGTCTGGTTGTCGACGTCCCGCAGCTTTTCGTATCTCATGGCTGTTTCCTCCTGCAGTCTTGCCTTGAATTCCTGCCACTGGCGGTCGCCGGAGGTGCCGTAGTAGATGTTATGCGCCGGGCCGACGAAGGGGGCCGGGCAGATCTTTCCGGTGACGTCATAGTGGCGGATGACGTTCTCCAGCGGGATGTTGTACTGCCGCATGAGCTTTGCGGTGAGCCATACGGCGTTTTCGATGACGCGGCGGTCGAAGTACCAGTCCTTGTCGTTCGCGTTCAGGCGGCTGCTGTCGAGCTTCTGCGGGCGCAGCTCAATGCCGATGGAGTTGCAGTTGCGGCACTTCGGATGCCGGTAGTGCAGGCCGCCCACGGCCCCGCAGTGCCACGCCATGTCGGTATCCGGCACGCAGTGGTAGATGACGTCCTTCTCATCCACGCAGTAGTGCGCGGACGCCTGCGCCTCCGGGGCCTTGAACCACTCCGACGCGCCATAGGCGCTGGAGAGGGCCCCGAAGAAGTGGATGACCAGATACTGCGGCTTATTGCCGCCCCGGTAGATGTTGACGCTTGTGAAATTGTCTACGATCTGCGGCGGCATCGTCTTCATTCCTCCTTGACCTCCGGCAGACCTGCCACGCTCGTCAGCAAAGACAGGATGCCCGCCAGCGCCGAGGCCGAGGCGACGGCGATCCAGTTGACTTCGGACAGGATCGCGCTCGTGCCGATAGTTGCTACCGCCGTCTGTGCGACAGTCTTGATCGCGCGGATGCCCGCGGCTCTCCACCATTTTTCGTTCATATGTATTCTCCTTTCAGGTTTTACGCCTCCCGGCGAAGATTATAAGATTTTTCCCAGCACCCAGCCGATGATGCCGGTGACGAGCGCGGTCGCGGCGATCTTGACCAGCGCGTCCCAGTGCTTGGCCGGGCGCTGCGTGAGGTTGTTGACGCTCGTCTGCATGCCGTCGATCTTGTCGTCGAGCGTTTTCATATGCTCGGCCATGACGGCGACAGCCTCTGCCAGCTTGGCCACGGCGTCGGTCTTCTTCTCGAGATCCTTGATCCGGCCGGTATTCCGGTCGACGTTGCCGCGGATCTCCGCGACGGCAACGTTCAGATCCTGCAGGTCCATCCGTTATGCTCCTTCCTCCGTGATTTTCTTCCACCCGTCCGGGTTGACGGACGGGGTGTAGACGTTGGCGGCGAGCAGGGACTCGTAGAGCTCGTCCTGCCACCAGCCGCGCTCTCCCTTGGCGAAGGCAAGGGTCACGGTGATGGTCTCGGGGATGAGGCGGTAGCCCTGCTTGTACTGGATATCCTCCCAAAGGTTCGGGGCTGCGTCCGGGGTATTTTCGGCCGTGTCCCAGAGGTCGACGGCTGCGCGCTTGATGCCGCCCTGCCAGCAGATGCGCGTGCCGGACTTGACGAGACTGCCGTCGCCCGTCAGCTGCGGGAACAGCTCCGGGGCCTCGGACGCGTCCTTGTCGGGCAGGCTGGCCGCGGCCGTCACGATGGCTGCGCGCAGGGTCTGCGCTCTGCTCTCGCCGATGGCGGTATAGACGGGCATGCCCATGAGGGTCGCGGCGGTGTGCTGGGCGGCGGCTTTTTCTGCCTCTGCCCGCTCGAGGGGCAGGGGCTTGCCCATTTTGACGGTGATGGTGCCGTCGCGGTTGTCGGTGACGGGACCGGCGAGGATGAAATCCGCGTAGTCGTCCATGTAGCGGTCCTCGGCGGTCTCGGTCGTACTCTTGACGGTTCCGTCCTCGTTCATCTGGACGTTGCCCTCTGCGTCCAGCACAGGGACAGCCGTGGTGTAGCGGTGGATCATGCCCCAGACGGCGCCGTCGCAGAACAGCGCCAGCGGGTCTGCAACCGCGCTCTTTTCGATGGTGACGGCGCGGCTCTCGCGCCCGCCCCAGTCGGCGTCGCGCATGCGGCCGGCGGCCGGCCGCGTCTCGATCTCCTGCCCTCCGATAGTGATGTACCAGGTGTCCATAAGTTCCTCCTGTCTATTGCTGCACGGCATTGGCCTGCAGCCATGCTAATAGTGCGCCTGTTGGCATTTCAGCGAAAGTCACTGTCCGGAATGCCTCTTGCGTCCAGCTCCCGTTGAAATATGCGTACCAAATATCGCCTGGCCCGTAAGAGTAAACAATGCTTGGCCGAGAGCCTGCAGTGATCATGAAGTAGTCGAATTTTTTCCCGTTTGATGTAAAATCAATGGCTTGCTCAAAAACCATTATTTTTGGGGACTCATTTATGATCCACGTCAGCCCGTCGCTGAACTTGACCTCATACGCCGTTCCATTCACCAGCGTTCGACCCCCCCGGTTTTACAGATAGTTCCATTTATCAATTCCGTCCCGGCGGTGACGGCAAAGGCCGTGCCGTTGACAAGGATTTTATGTGTGCCCATGTGGGTCCTCCTTTATACTGCAAGGGTGTAGGTGCCGTCGGGGTTTTGAATAACGGGGAAGGTGCCGGGGAGAGTGAAGGCGGGTCTTTCCCAACCGTAATCCGTTACAATTTTGACGGTAGTATTCCCAGCGGCGTTTAAAATCCACATATAGTAGATTCCTTCGCTATCATTTGCGATCGGTGATCGTGTCCACTGAGCAACATACGTTCCGATATTGTTCGTTGCCTTCCTTAGCTTAGCGGAAATCGGCAAGTTTGCGCCTTCGGTGTTCATGTTGGAATTTGTATATCCAAACTCTGTCATGGAAAGTAGGAACGCCGCGCGCTGGAGTGTGGTCACTGTGTTGTTGCCGTTGCCAGGGGTGTAATAGAACTTTGTCTTGCTGATCGCAGCCTGGACGTCAGCGTCCAGCAGCTTGAGCCAGGCGTTGTTGAGCCATACGTCTGTCTCGCTTCCAGCATACGTGTTATAATCTGCGCCAAATTTATATTGCGCATAACAATTCTTCCTCACCACCAGCGTCCGGCCTGCGCCGTTCAGCCCGCTCTCGTAGTCGTGCTTGGCGATATAGAATGGCACGGGGCTGCCGGATTCGTTCATGAACAGGATCGCGCCGGGGGTGATGGTGTTCAGGGGAATGCCCTTCGAAAACGGTACGGTGAACGCCGTTCCGCCGATGAGGGTCTTCCCGGCTTTGCAGTCGTAGCCTGTGCCGCCGATCAGCTCCCGCCCGCCGGATACGGAATAGGCCGTGCCGGAGATCAATGTCTTGTGCGCCATGGGGCCTCCTCACTCATATTGCCAGTTGATGGCGTAGTTCTCGGTCGGCGTGGTCTCCGCGGAGACCAGCGTCTGCTTGGTGATGTTGCCGGTCTTCATATAGTCTGTGCCCGCCACGGCCACCGCCCACGCCGTCGGCTTCCCGCTGGCGTCCACCGCCTTGACCTTGATCAGGTCCCCAACGGAAGCGCCGGAGGCGAGGATCACATCTTGCTTTCCGTTCCACGCGTCTTTGTTGCTGCGCACGTCGGCGATAGCCTCGTCGACCTGCGCGCCGGTAAACTGGCTGTTGTAAGCCATACGATCACTCCTTCATACACAGAAAATCCTCGCCGTCCGCGGTCTTCAGCGCCTGCGACTCTCCCAGCGGGATAAAGCCGTAGTTGTCGTTCCAGCTGCCGTCCGCGCCCTGCGCGAACAACGAAATGCGGTATTCCCCATCACCGGAAAGCAGAAAATCGTCGTAAACCTCAAAGGTGCGCTGCGTGCCCGCCGGGGTCTGGGAGAAGGACGCGATCAAAGCGCCCTTCCCGCGGCCCCAATCCTCGCCGGACTTCGTCGCGCGGCACTCGAAGGCCGTGTAGGCGATGTCCGACGAGAAGGAAACGGTGATCGAGTCGAACCCCGAGACCGCCGAGATCTTGTTGCCCGTGATGGAGAATGTCAGCTGCGGCGCGGCCATCAGGCGGCACTCCAGGTCCCGGCGGCGTTCTTGACGAAGACCTTGACGATCTTCGTGCCGTCGCCGGAAGACGCTGCCTCGAGGTCCGCGCCCTTGACAGTGACGTTGATGGCGGTGTTCTTCTTGTAGCCTCCCTCCGTGCCGCTGACGTTGGTGGAGCCGCCCGTCGTCGGGATCTGGGTGCCCGCCGTGTGCAGGCTGCTCGTCGCCGGGACGACGCGAATGGTGTATTCCTCAAAGTCCACGTCGCAGACGAAGGAGAACGCCGCTGCATCGTAGCCCGTGACCTTCGAGATCCTGCTCTTGTCGGGGCCGGTGATGGTCACGGCAGGAATCGACGTGTTGAGCGTGATCGTGTCGCTGACTGCGGCCGTTTCGTTGCCGACGTCGTCGCGCATCTTGACATAGATCGTCTTGAGGCCGTCGCCGTCGGACAGCGTGATGGATTTTGTCGTGGCGAATGTCTCCCACGACGCTTCCGCCTCGGTCTCCGCCGTCTTCGTGCCCCAGATCTTCATCTGGTAGCCCGTCGTTGTCTCGTCGGAGACAGAGATCTTCGCCGTGACGGTCGCGCTGGTCGCGTACTGTGCACCGTCGTTCAGGATCAGCGATAGGCCGGCAGGTGCCAGCGTATCAAGTGTCAGATTAAAAAAACTTGCCATCTGGATTTATCCCCTTTCTTCGCTTGTGAGTTCAATGTACAAAAATCCGCCCGATCTTTCGTAGATGGTTTTCGTGCCCAGGTGGGCGGATTTGATGCCCATGGAGCCGATGAACAGCTCCAGAATGCGTTTGAGTCCAACTGCCAGCATGTTATCCCTCCAACAGATACAGTGTCCGCGCGTCCTTTTTGTCCAGCGCGTCATATTCGGATTTTGTCATCACGAGGATCGCGTCGATCTGTGCCGACTGGATGCCCCCGCCACCAGAGCCGCCGCCGGAGCTGCGGGCCTCGTTGATGGCGTCGACGAGGTTGCCCTTGTTGTAGGTCTTGAGGTTGTCCAGATCGCCGATCTGCTTCTGCAGCTGCGCCCAGACGGGCAGGGACGGGTCTGCGGTCTCGTCGCCGGATGGGTCTGCGCCGGGCTGGACTTTGCCGAGGCTCACCCAGACGGTCGGCAGGACGACGCCGCTTTCGTCCGTGCCATAGACGCCCACGCGGGCGTGGCGGCCCGGTACGGCGAGAACTTCGTGCGGTACGGGAACGGTATCCCCGTCCCAGTTCGCCGCCAGAACGTCGACGGTGGTCTTGCCGTTCGAGAAGACGGCGGTCTTCGTCAGCCCGTCCCAATCGGGCGAAAAGACGAACTGCACCGTCACGGCCTTGGCCATGCCCGCCGTCAAAAGCTCCGGCGGCGACGCCAGATGCGCACACGCGCGGGAGCAGTGGATGGTAATCATGCGTTATCAGCTCCTTCGAAGGTCACAAACGGCTCAAGGCACTTGATATCCCCGGCGGAAAGCCGGATATCTAGGTCGAGCGGAAGCGTGATGTGCGGCAGCTCGGGGAGCGTGTCGGCGTCCAGCTCGTTCAGCTCCGCCTGCGGCCGCCCGCTCATGAGCTGGTTTCCGTAGAATTCGAGTGTTGGGTTGAGCCTGGTCGCCAGCATGGCGAGCTGATAGGCCTGCCGGAGCGGCAGGTCCTGTTCGATGAGCTTTTGCAGTGGCTTTGCCGCGAGCGCGATGTCGTATAATTTCATGATGCCCTCCTTAGTTGATGGCTGTGCCGTTGACGGTCAGCTTCCCGGATGAGTTGCACGCAAGGGTGCAGTAGCGGTATGAATTGTAATACAGCACGATTTCGTCTCCCCTGACTGTCACGGGATAGCTCGATGTCCCTATCTCAAAGCCGTTCGAGGACGGCGTCAGGGTTTTTGTTTTCAGCTCCAGCGAATTGTATCCGCTCTTGAGTCCTGCGGCGGATACCGTGCCCCACTTCGCGGCGTAGTTCGTCGATCCGTTTTTCAGGAGCACCTGGCCGTCGGTGCCGCCGCTCGGAAGCGTGCCGTCGACGTCGCCCCACGTGCAAGCGTAGTTGGTGGCGCTGGATTTTTTCAGCACCTGGCCGGATGTGCCGCCGGTCGGGAGCGCGCCGGTGATGCTGCCCCACTTGGCGGCGTAGTTGCTCGCGCCGTTTTTGAGCAGGACCTGACCATCGGTGCCGCCGGTCGGCAGGATGCCGTCGGGGCTGCCCCAGGTGACGGCGTAGTCGGTGGCGCTGGATTTTTTGAGCACCTGGCCCGTCGTTCCGCCGGAAGGCAGAGCACCGTTGATGTCGCCCCATTCGACGGCGTAGTCGTCGTTGCCTGACTTTTTGAGGATCTGTCCGCTCGTTCCTCCGGTCGGCAGAAGGCCGGTAATGCTGCCCCATGTGAGCGCGTAGTCGTTGTCGGACGATTTTTTGAGCACCTGCCCGGTCGTGCCGCCGGGCGGGATCTTCGCCGGCGCGTCCGCGCCTGGGTTGCCGATCGGGAACATTACGACCTTGCTGCCGGACAGTTCGAGGACGGCCACGCGCTGTCCGGCGGCGAAGTTGATGCCGGTGTTGCATTTAAAATGCTTCTCGGTCGGCTCCTCCGCGCCGTCAGGCGTGAGGGTCAGGCCGTCTTCCTCGACCGTCGCAATGACGGCCAGCTGGAATGGCTGCTGCTGTTCTTCGGTCTGCTGCTCTTCGGGTTCTTCGGTGTACAGGCTGTCGACGCCTTCCATTTACGCGATCACCGTCCTTTTTGCAGAGTGTGTCATGAGACTTCCGGCTGACAGCTGCATCTGCCAGCCGGTCTCGAGGTAAATGCCGCCGATGTCGTCGTGCGTGAGCGCGAGGACGTCACCGATGCCGTGGCCGGGGTCATTGAGCGTGTAAAACGTGATGGCCCGGGCGGAAAGGAGCGACTCGTTGCGCATGCGGTCGGCGTAGGCCTGCAGCTCCTCCTGCGAGGCGATGTTGTCGACCTTGATGAGCGAGGCGATGCGCATGTTCCGCCGGAAGGTGGACTTGCGCGACTGCGGATTGTCGTTGACAGCCGTTGCGACCATGGGCTGCTCCAGATCCGGGTTGGAGCAGACGCAGATGAAGACGTTCGGCGCGTTGAAGATGTCTTCCTCATCTGAGAAGTTCGGCCCCGGATGCCGGTCCGGAAGGAAGAGATCCGTCGTGCCGTAGGACCAGTCGATGTTCTGCGCGCTCGGCTCCTGATAGGGCTCGAGACGGGCGACGCCGGAGGCGTCGAACCAGAGGCTGTTGTAGTTGATCTCGGCCAGCAGGTCGTTGACGATGGTCAGGTAGCTCGTGCCGACATCCCAGTCCTCGCGGTCGGTCTGCAGCGTCGCGTCCGACGGCGTCGCAATGACGAGCGCGACGCCGCAGGCGGTGAGCAGCTTACGGATCTCGGTGAGATAGGACGCACCGGCGGACAGGTGCAGGATGGTCTCGGTGCGGTTGCTGTAGACGCGCCAGCAGCGGTCGTAGGCCTCGACCTCGACGCGCTTCTGACCGGCCGCGCCCTTGATGCTCGGGGTCGCGGCCTGATAGATGCCGAGGGGCGTCTCCTGCCCGTCGATGGTCATGACAGGCTGGAGCTCGTCGGAGAGGTAGTCGACCGCGTCGTTGACGAGGAAGGTGCCCTTGATGCTAGTGTGGATCGTCGCGTCGCGGCTGGCGATGATCTGCGGGGCGCTGCCGGTGTCCCATTGGAGGTTGGTGATGGGTGCGCCGTTTCTGAGTACGTCGACGCGGAAGCGGACGTCACGGGTCAAGGGTGATCGCCTCCTCTCGGTTGGTGTGCGAGATGGTGAAGGAATAGCGGCGCATGAACTCGTCGCAGTTGCTCTCGAGCGACGGGAGCGAGCCGATGGCCATATTGCCGTAGCGGTCCTTGAGGCAGACGAGGCGGCCGACAAGGGCCTCGAGCGCGAGGGCTGCGGCCCGCTGCGCGTGCGGCCAGGCGCAGGCGACGGACAGGGCGCGGTCGCGCTGCTCGCTGCGCTCCTCGACGGGGTAGGCAAGGCCCGCCAGATGGACCGTGGAGAGCCCGGCCGAGAAGCTGGTGCGGTTGGTGCGCAGCTGCGTTTCGGACAGGCGCATCTCGAGCCAGATTCCGGTCCCGAGGTCGCAGATCATGTTGGTCTCGGGCAGAATCTCGACGGTATCCGAATTGGACACGCCGTAGTTATCGCTTTCGTCGTAGCAGCCGCGGACGCGGTAGGTGACGGAGCCGATGCTGGTGTGGTCGATGTACTGCTTTTGGACGGTGCGGGCGATGGCCACGCCGTCCCGCTCGACGAGGTAAAAATCGTAGCTCCCGGCGGTCTGCCAGGTGAGCGCGGCCTCATGGCCGGCGGTGGCGGTCAGGGTGATGGCCTCGCCCTCGGTGTGTGAAACGGGGAGCGCGGCTGCGCTCCACTCGGACCACATGCCGTACTTGTTCTGCACGCGCACGCGAACGGTATAGCTGCCGTCGGCGAGGTAGACCGGCGAGCGCCATGCCTTCTCCGTGCCGTAGACCGTGCCGGAGGCGTAGCCGCTCGAGAGCGTCAGCTGATAGGCCTCCTGCTCAGAGGTCTGCCAGGTGATGCGCGGGCGCGGGCCGGTGGACTGGATAACGATGGACGGGGCCGACGGGGCGTTGATGGCGATAAACTCGGCCTTTTCGCTCCACGCCGAGGCCGTGCCGTCGGTGTTGTAGGTGCGGACGCGCCAGAATTTTGTTCCGCTCGTAAAGGTGTTCGCGGGCACGTCGTAGTACTGATTTTCGCCGGTGACGGTCGCGAGCGTGTTCCAGGTCGTGCCGTCGGCGGACCACTGCAGATTGGCCTTGCTCTGCGGCGTGCCGGTGGAAATGATGTGCTGCCAGCTAAAGCGGTTGACGATGGTGGCGTCGATGACGATGCCGGATGGGGAGACCGGCTTGCAGGATGGTGTGACGTCCGTCGTTGTGATTTCCTGCCATGCAGACGTTGTTGTCGTTCCGCTGTTCGCCGTCACCTTTACTCGCCACTCGATCGTCCCGGACGGGAATGTATTTGCAGGGACTGTGCAGGCGGTCGTCGCGCCGGAGACGCTGATCGTTTTTGAGGCGCTCGCATTTTTTACGCGCCACTCGAAGATGGCGGAGGTTTGCTTTATCTCTGCGAAGCAGACCTGTGAGTCGGCTGTGTCATCGTCACAGCGCCATGTAAACATATTTTTTTCAAATCTGTTCACAAAAGCGCCGGCTGTCGGAGCAAACCCATCCGCTGTTATCCCTACAGTGTCGTCCGAATACTCGCACACCAACGATGGCTTCCGTGTTGACTTTGCGCCGAATATAATCGCCTCGCTTGTCCCTGATTCTCCTCCTCGAAGCGCGATTACAAAGCCGTTTCTTATTCCTTGCTGCAGTTCTTCTTTTTTTGATTTGTAATTTTTCAGGTCAAAAACTGCATTTAGCTGTATGATTTCATTCAGAGCCGTCCAGTTTCCGTTTGCTTGCTCCGAGACCCCTGTGAAGGTCTGGTATATCTCAGGCCTTGTCGCATATGTCATTGCATCCGCATCAAATTGACTCGCCAACGCATTTACATATGTCCAAATCCCCTTGTATGTAGCGTCGCTTTCTGCTGTTGGCTGTGCATAAAATGCAAGCGTTACTTTTGTTACCCGTTTGAACTTGTATGTGTCGCCCGGCACAGGGAAGTTGATATATACGTTATCCCCTCGCTTAATGTTTCCCGCGTCTCCTGTAAACGGCTCTACGAAGAATTTGTACTGTGTAAGATCCGAATAGTTTGTGTTCGGGTGGTTCTTCGCGACTGCTGTCGAGCCGCTTGCCTGCACTGTAAACGTCGGCATTTACTTCGCCCCCATTCTGGTTGTGATGCGTGCGTTTTTGGCGATGCGGAGGATGGTGTCGAGGTCTTCGACGTGGTCGACGTAGACGGTGGTGTTGTAGGTATCGCCGGAGGTGTAGCGGGTCTCGCTGGCCGTCTGGATGCGCGAGCCGGAGGGGAGATAGATCCGCTCAAGGCCGTTTTCGTTCACCCGTGTCCAGCCGCCCGCCCAGTTGTCCGTGCCGGCGGCGTTGCCGCCCAGATACCGCCTGCGCCATTCGTCCTCGGTGATACCGAGGGTCGACGAGTCGCCGCGGGCGACGGCCTCTTCGTAGGCCTTGGAGAGGTCGGACGCGCTCTGGCCCCACTGTTGCTCGTTGTAGCTGTCGAGCAGGTTCTGGTAGTTGTTTCCGTTTCCGCTGCTGTAGCCGAAGCCCAGCGCATGCTTCATCTGGCCCCAGCCCTCGCTGATGTGGCCGGTGCCGAAGTTGATGACGCCTTTGAGCAGCTCCGCCGCGTCGGCCATGAGCGCCATGACCTTTGCCAGCGGCTGCAGCGCCTTGGTCAGCGCCGGGACGCGGTTGTTGGACAGGTCGGACATGGGATTGAGGATATCGCCGACGGTCTCAAGCATCATACCGAAGGCGTCGACGATGCCGGAGTCCTTGATGGCCTTGCCGCCGTCCTTGACCATGGTGGTGACGTCGCCGTAGAATTCTTCGAGGTACGGGGCAAACTCGACGGCCAGCTGGTTTTTGACGCCCTCCTGCGTCTTCTGCAGGCGCGAATAGGCGTCGTCGACGCCTTGCAGGGATTTGAGCGCGTCGTTGTCAAGGACATAGCCCATATCATGCGCTTCCTGCGCGTAAGCCCGCATTTTCTCGCCGCCGAGGTCGATGAGCGGATTGAGCTCTTGCGCGGACTCAGACATGAGGTCCATGGCCAGCGCGTCCCGCTCGGTCTTGTTTTTCATCTCGCCGAGCGCGTCGATGGTATCGTAAAATACATCCTGCGCGCTGCGGAGGCTGCCGTCGGTGTTTGTAATCTCAACTTTCAGCCGCTTGTACGCCTCGTAGGCGTCGCCCGTACCGGTCGCGGCCTCCTGCATCTTGTTGGTGGTTTCCTTGAGGCTGTCCTTGATACGGTCAAAGGAGACGTCCGTGAGGTCGGCCATGTAGTTAAGCTCCTGCACGGAATCGGTCGTCGTGCCGGTCACGGAGGCGAGCGTCAGCAGATCGTCCGCATTCGAGGCGGCTTCCTTCGTCATGGAGATCAGCGCTTTTTCCGCCTTGACGATCGCCGCAGCGACGGCGGCAAATCCGCCCGCAACTGCGACTGTCGTAGTGTCGAGCTGCAGCATGCCGTTCATGGACGTTTTCATGCTGTCCGGCAGCTGGATCCCGAGCTTGGAGGTCAGGCCGTTCACCACGTCGCCGAGGTTGCCCATGCCTTTCCCGGCGTCCTCGGCCGCATCCCCGATTTCGCCCATGCTCTGCGCGGATTCCCCGGTTTCCTCGTTGGCTTTTGCCATCTGCTCGGTATTGCGCTTCAGCTGGTTCTCCATTTTGTAGAGCTCGGCTTCCGCGTTTGCGAGCTCCTTCTCCCAGCGGCTGGTTTCTACCGCCCCGATCTCATAATACTCTGTTGCGTTTTTAAAGGCTGATTCCAACAAATCTACTTTGTTGGCCTGCTGGATGATTTTCTGCGTTAAAATGTCATTCTTTTTAGCCATCAAGTCCGCAGAATCCGCACTATCTTCGTATTCTGCTGCGACCTTCCGCATTTGGGCGTCCAGTACGTCTATGCTGGCGTTGAGCTGATCTATTGATTGTTTGTACTTTTGCTCTTTGTCGCCCCGTAGACTTTCGCCCAGCTTGTTCGTGCGCTCAGCCAGATCTGCCAGACCATCCGAGAAGTTGTCGGCAGCACCACCTGCCGCCTCCAGCTTAGACGTGTTGTCAGCCAATGCACGCTCCATTTTTACAAGAGCGGCTTCGGCATTGTTCAGTTGCTGCTGGTACTTTTGGGTTGTCGTGTCGGATATGCCGTAGGCCTTGGCAGACTTCTGCAGCATCTCCTGCAGCTGCTCAACCTTATCACGCTGCGTCAGGATCTTCTGGTTCAGAACCTCGTTGATCTCTGTCAGGCCCTTGATGCTGTTTTCGTTCCCGGCATAGGTCGTGTTAAGCAGTTTGATCTTGCTGTCCAGCGTTCCGAGCGCGGCATTGATCTCGGAGATCCGCTGTTTATACTCGGCCTCGCCGTCCAGTTTGATTTTTGTGCTAATGGTGGCGTCAGCCATTTAAAGTCCCCCCGATACAAGATAATCGTGCAACGATAAGCCGGACGGCTTATCCAGATCAACATATCTGCCGTCTGGCATTGCCTGAGATGCAGACCGGCGCGGCGTGGCAAGGGAAAAGTATTCCCGATAGATTGCCATGCACCGCGCCGGCGTCATCGTCCTCCAAAATACAGCCTCATCGTTGTGCAGGACGTTGATCCAAATGTTTAGGTACCACGCGAATCGGATGCTGTAGGGTTCGGCTGCGTGGTCTGTTCTTTTTTTTCGCCGGATTCCTCCGACTGATTTTCGGCCGGACGCTCTGTGTCCGGCTCGTAGACCGCCTGAAAGATCATTTCAATGATTCTGTCAGCGATCTCACCGAAGCGCTTGCCCGTCATCATCTTGCCGACATCGCGGCTCGTAAAGCGTTCCGGCCAGCCCTGGTCGTAGGCGTACTCATTCATAGCGGCGGCCACTGTCTCAAGAATGTTTTTCATGGTGCGCTTCCGGGACAGCAGCGGCTCAAGCGTACCGCCGTGCAGCTCCTGTAGGTCTGCCAGGACGTTCATGTTAACGTAAAGCTGATAGGTTTTCCCGCCGTGCTCAAACGGCAGGGGTTTCGGCTGTAAGTACATGACCGGCCCCCTTACGCAGTCTTGCCGAGAACGGCGTCGCAGTACGCTCTTGCATCCTCCTCGGAGTCGCAGGTAGCAATCTCAACAAGGTTGTCGAGAGCATCGACGAGGAATTCGCCCGACGTGACCGGCGTATTGAACGTGATGGTCTCGCCGAGAGTCTGGTAGACATGGCTGGGCGGTCCGAAGAGCGCACGGCCGATGAAAATGCAGGTGAATTTCTCCACGCCGTCGATCATGTCAGGCGCGTAGAACGAGACGCCGACATACTGGCTGGTGGATGTCCTGCCGTACCGGACTACGCTGATGGATTTCGTCTTGACGGATCTGGTCGTCTTGACGGCCTTATACAGCAGCACTTGCGCCGCCTCGGTGATATACTTGACGCCGAGCGAGATCGTGCCGCCGGTCGCCTTGCGCATATACTCGGCAAGGGAGCTTTCGGCATACAGACGGCCTTCGGCGTTGCGCAGCTCGAAGTTTACCGTCATGGCGTCGCCGACCTTTGTGACGTCACTGTAGGTCACAGTATTGCCGGAATCGGATTTCGTGTATTTTGCGGCCTGAATGTACCGCAGATCATATGCAGGCATAGGCTCCTCCTATCTGTTCAAAATGTTAATCGCTTCTTTGCGCATGGCTTCATTTGACGCCGCACGCGCGGCCTTTATGGCCTGGTTCCAATAATGGTCAGCTTTGATCGCGCCGCCTCTTCGCTTCCAAAGATTACGCGATTTTCGGCCATAGTTGAGGACAAAGCCCTTGATATTATAGGGCTGCTGCCGCGCGTCCTTGCCGCGCAGCGTGACGACCATATACGGGACATCCTGCTTGTCGCGCTTGACGGTATTCGGGCGGACAATGTGCCGGTATGTCTCGCCAGTGCGGCGGTTGTGGCCAGCGGCCACATAGGCGGATTTTACGCTGTCCAGCAGAACGTCCGCGCCGGCAGACAGAATCGTCTTCAGGTTCGTATCGGTAAAAAGCCGATCAGCTTTCAATTCCTTGATGATATCCTGCGCCTTTACCTCGGCTTCAAATTCCGCCATGTCAGATCACCTCAAACGGGATATCCGTGTAATACGTCATGGTCTGCTCATCGAAGCTCTGCTCATCCTGCCCGACCGCGACGCGGCCGGCAATGAGCGCGGCGATGATCTGCGCCGGCAGCGGATCGTTTTCCGTCTGCGTGGCCACTGTGACAACGCCCAGATTGACCGTGCAGATCGGCGCGCCCTCCGCCCGTTCCGACCGCGTCCCGGTCGGCGTCCAGACGACATAGCGCTCCTCGCTCGGGCTCGCCTGCACCTTGTAAACGCTGACGTCCTCCGGAACGACGGTGTCCAAAATGGACTCAATCTTCGAGTACCTCATATTTGCCCTCCGGCTCGGTCAGGCTCAGCGTCGTACATGGCAGGCCATTGTCGTCGTGCCCGTACTGCGCCTGATCGATCTTGTAGATGTGGCGGCCCTCGTAGCCCGTCAGGCTGACATACTGATCGGACGTGATCGGCGGCTCATCCATACCGCGCGGGACGCAGACGAGCTTGACGATCTTGCTGTTGGCCTGTTTGCCCGCGTAGTAGCGCGAGGCATAGACCTCCTGCTCGGCGTAATAGTACGACGTACCGGGGCCGAGCTTGGCCAGCAGCGGCGAGGAGCCGGGGCGAAGATCATGGACATCGAGAATCTGATCGTAGATCATGGTGATACCTCCCGCATCTTCTGCTGCAGCAGCTTATCGTGCAAATACGATCTGAGGCCGGACGGCAGCGGATTGTCCGCGGTCGTGGCGCGGCTGCGATACATCCATGCGGCGACGCGGGCGACGAGGCCGTTATCCTCATCGCTCGCGGAATCAAGCGTAATACCCTTGGTTTCGATATACCGGGCAGCCTGCGCAAGCAGGTTGCCCAGATATGCGGCCTGATCGTCGCTGATCCGCATCAGACCGAGATCCACGCAAAGCAGGTCGATTTGCCTCGACGTGTTCACACAAGGCTCAGACAATCAGGCCGCCTCCTTTCTTACGCGCCGGCCGTGCAGGTCGCAGAGCCGAGCTTGACAGCCTTGCCAGCACTGTCGATCTCCACGACCGTGATGACATTCCCGGTCGCAGCTGCGACCGCAGCCCCGGAGGTCATCGCACTCCAGCTGGCGTCCAGCTTCTCACCGGCTTCGACCGACAGCGGAGCACCGGCGAGCTTATAACGGAGCTTGTTTGCGCTGGCGTTGCCCGCGACCGTGACGGTCGTCTTGCCGGATGCGCCGGCCGCCGTCGTGACGATCAGGGTGCCGAGGCCCTCGTTGATGTAGTCGACGCCGAATGTGGTGGTTGTCTTCGGCGCGGTGTTTTTGTAGTTGAACAGAACAAACGCTTCGCCGATCGCCGGTTTGCCATCGTAGCGGGCAAGGCCCTTGAAGCAGGTCATGTTCTGCCGCCACTTGACATTTACGTTGGAATCGATGACCACGCCCTCGCGCTGAGACAGGCTGTACAGCGAGCCGAAGCCGCCGCAGACGTCATAGTCCTGCATAAACTCAAGCTCGACAAACTCGCCGCCAATGACCGGCATTGTACCGCTCACACCGGCGACCAGAGCCGCAGCGGCATTAAAATTCAGACTGCGAGACACGATATCGAGGTGCGTCTTGCGGTTGCAGAACCACACCGCCCGGCCGTCCGAGTAATTCGGGGACGGGACGCCGGTCGCTTCGCAGAGCTTCTGGAAAAACTCCGCGCCGTACTTCGCGCCGAGATCCAGCTTGAGAACGTGGCTCTCGTGCAGATCGGTAAACGTGCCCTGATTTGCGCCCCACCATTCCGGCTTGGACGTCGCGGCCAGGCGGGTGATGATACCGACAGGCATTTTCGTTCCGGTGCCGTAAATGCAGGCTTTATCCAAGCCCTTTGCAATGGCGGCAGCCAGATACTGCACAACGGTCGTCAGCAGCGACAGGTCAGTATCGTCAGACAGCACATAGTTCGGAAGAGCAAGATAGCCGCCGATCATAAAACCGTCCATGGTCAGCTGGTAGAAGTTGATATCCAGCTCGTTCATAACCGCATCCATCTCTGTCCAGATGGCTTCCGGCGCGACACCGGCGATGTTCTGGCGGCTGGTACCGCCGACGGGCTGCAGGGAAATGTGCGGCAGAACGCGAGAATACTGATAGGTCAGATCGCGCAGCATCGGCAGCAGGTTGTCGGGGATACCGAGCTCTGCGCCGCTGGCGCTGCGCTGCGACGTGCGAAGGGCGCGGATGTTGGACAGGAAATCGCGGGTTTCGGGGGCCTGCAGCAGAGCGTCGCGCTCCTGGTAGGTCAGGCCGAGCCAACGGCGCTCGGGGTTGGTCATGGGCATGGTGTTATTACTCCTTTCTGCTGCCGGTGCTGCCGGCTGGCCTGCCGCCGGAGGCGGCGTCTGGGCAGCCTCAAGGCTGCGGATTTCTTCGGTCGTTGCGTCAATGCGGGTCTGCAGCTCTGCGATGGCCACGACGTTTGCGTTGCGCTGCTGCTCAAATTCGTCGATGGCGGCATCGACAGCGGCGCGATCCTCTTCGGTCTGCGCGGCAGCAATATCCGCCTCAAGCTCATGCTCGCGGGCCGCGAAGGCGTCGCGTTCGCTGACCAGTGTTTCCATCTGCGCCTGCATACTGCGCAGATCCTGCTGGCGTCTCAAGATTTTAAGTGCCATTGTTACCTCCAAGTTTCTTTCTTGCCGACGCGCGCCATGCTTCGCAGCGGCGCCGGTTGATTTCCTCCAGATCCTGCTTTCTGGCCGATACGCTCGTTTCGGTGTACGCCGGGAATGTGCAGACACTCACCTCATACAGCGGGTCGACCTCCTCGATTTCCCAGCGATACTTGCCGCCGCCGAGATCGACAAAGGTCTCGCGCTTGATTTCAAAGCCAAAGCTGCACTGATCGACGTCGCCGCGCTGGACCCGTGCGTACAGATCCATTGCCGAGCTGTCCTGCCGGTTGATCTTGACGGATCCCCACAGGCCGCGGGTATCCTGCCGCAGTGTCAGCGTGCCGGACTTCGTGCGGCCGAGCACAAGCGTAGTATCGTGGTTGATAAGGGCGCGAACATCACCGGAAACGCTGGTGTCAAAAGCGCCGGGCTTGACGATCTCGCTTGCGCCCTCCCAGAGCGGATACTCCGAGTTAAAGACGGCAAAATAGCCTTCGATATAAAGATCGTCAGCTGCTTCGCGGGTGGTAAACTGCTGCGAGCAGCTGCGGATCTGGCGCGCAGTGCGCTCATTCGCCATTGCCTTCGCCTCCTTGCTCCAATTTTTTCTGATTGCCAATCATATTGGCCGGGATGTAGTTCTCAAGGATAACGCGCTCATCCAGCCCGTCTACCGGGGATAGATCCAGCCAGTCGCGGCTTTCGTTGCCGCTCATAATGCCCTTGACGTACAGGCCGGTGGAAACGTCGGCCAGATCCTTGAGCGTGTAGCTGTACAGTCGGCGGACAGACATTTTAAAATACCAGTCCGGGGACAGCAGAAGCTTGCGTGTCAGCTCCGAGCAGATAATGTTCGCGATGGATGTTGCCGTCGTCCGGATCATGTGGTTGTGATCGGCGTCGGAGTAGCTGCCGACACCCAGCATATACGGCGTCACGCCGACGATTGCCGCGACCTCACGTTTGTCCAGCTCAACGCCATCCTTGAGGGCGAGATCTGCAAGACTCAGCGGCTTGACCTGCTGAATGTCCATCAGATCCGCCGGGATGATCCACGGCGCACCGGCCTCGGAGTTCTGCAGATACTCGGTCATCAGCCGCTTACGGCCGGCCTCACTTGAAAACTCCTCGGACAGGCCGTCGACCTTGACAATGACAGACGGCTTCCACTTGTCGGACATAAAGCCCTTTTTTGTGGCGGACGCCTGCCGGAGATTGCCGGTCACGTCCCGCAGGCTCGCCCGAAGGCCAAGCCCAAGCCACGGCTGATCCGGATCCGGCCTGTATTTAAAGTGCAGCACCGTTGCAGGGTCATACATCTTGCCGCGCCATGTCACGTAGTAGGTCGCACCGCCGTCCGTGCTGGACGCCGTCGCGCCCGGCATCGGCGTCAGATCGACAAGCAGGCCATCCCGCGTCTGCGGCAAGACAAAGGCGCTGCCGCATGGCGAAAGCAGCATTGTCTGCACGATCCACTCGACCCAGTCTTTCCGACCGCCATACCGCCATGGATGGATATCGACAAACCGGCTGAGTTCGTTCCGGACGCGAACGTCACCGTTTTCCGCATTTCGGAACAGCTGGATTGTCGCGTTGCTGACGATGTCCGCCAGCCCTCCGACCGCCGCCAGGACATCCGGGCTGTCGATCAGCCGATGATATCCCGTCACAGCCAGCGTGTCAGAATTGGACACCAGCCACTGCAGACAGGACTGGTCGCTTGCAGCGCTGCGGCGCTGCGGTTTCACTTTCAATCGGCATCAGCCTCCGTTTCATCCCTGGCGCTGTCATACCATCCAGCACCCTTGTTGCTCTCGCTCAAATCATTCAGGTAAGCGCAGGCTGCGAAGACCGCGCAATCAAACACGTCAATGCGCAGATTCGGCTCGATCTTCTGGTACTGCACCATGTCGTCGGCCTTCTCGACGCCGGCTACGTTCTGCACGCAGTATTCCATCGGTTCCGCGTGCATGTAATAGAGCGTTCCCTGCTTCGCAGATTTCTCAAGATATCGGAACCCCTCGGATTTCAGGATAAAGGTCTGCATCTGCGCCTTGACCGGGAAATGCTCCTTTTTCATCTCGACAAAGTACTCACGGCAGAACTTCGGGTCGTGCCCGATCCGGCGCATCTTGAAGCCCTCGCCGCGGCGTTTTTTGAACCATCGGACGATGTCGCTGTAGTTCGTGACCTTGTCGTTGGTCATGTCAAGCCATCCGTCATCTTTCCAGCCAAACAGCGGGATTTGATCTTTGTTGGCCTTGATCTCCGCCGCTGGCCGTGGGAACCAGCAGTGCGGGATGATGATATCGACCCCTTTGTAATGGCCGAACAGGCAGCAGGCTGTCAGGTCGTGCATCTTGGACAGATCCGCGCCGCCGTACCACTTGACCGGCAGACGTGCGAGCTGCGCCAGCGTCCAGTTGTACTTCGCGTCGGACTTGCGCCACTCGGTAATATCGAACCAGGCACGCAGCGCAGCCGTAAAGATGTTAAGCGAGGTGTTTAAAAATTCAGGGCGTAGCTGCGGGTCGGCCTCGGCCTGTGCAGCGTCGTTGATCATATCCTGCGGCCGGATGCTGTAGCCCCAACCGGGACTTGCGGCCTCCAGTGCCTTCGGATCCAGAAGGTCGACGTCGCCGTTCTCATTGGTCGGGGCCTGCGCGATAAAGATGAAGATCTCGTCGGCATACGGATCCTTGATAGTGCCGTTGAGGATCTTCTTGCAGAACTCCACGCGCTGCGCCAGAAAGCCTAGCGCGTTCGCGCCGCCGGAAGATATGATGATGACAAGCTTGTTGGTGTATGCCTTTGTCGCATCACGCAGCTTCTGGAACTGCTTCGGCGACTTATACACATGCGCCTCATCGCAGATGACGATGTTGGCATTGAAGGAGTCCTGCTTCTCGGGATTCGCCGCCAGGGCATTGACGGAGATGAATCCGTCACCGATATCGCCGACAATGGAGTGCTCCATGTTGTTGTCCGTGATACGCAGGCCGCGCTCTGCATCTTCCTTGACCGTCACACCGAGGCGATAGACGTTATATTTCAGGAAGTCGAATCCTTCGAGCGCCTGCTTGAGCGCACCGCCGACCTCATAGACCTTGGATCCGGACCGGCGTTCATACAGGGCCAACGCCCAAGCCAGCGAGGCGGCGAACGTGGTCTTGACGTTTTTTCGCGGGATAAAATCAAGCGCTTCTTTGAACCGCCGTTTGTTTGTCCCCTTGAGGTAAAACCCCATGATGTTGAAGCAGATGAACTTGTGGTAGGGCAGCAGGTAGAACGGCGTGCCGCGCAAAGGGCTCGCGTCCAGGAACTCACCCTGCTGGTGGCAGAGCGTCGTCTCGATGATGGCGATGATCTCGCAGGCCGGCTCCGGCCGGAAATCCCATCGGCAGGATGCCAGATCGTTGAGATAACGCCGGCATGCCAGGACGATCCATTCGCACGCGACGATCTCCCCGCTGAGCACTTTGTCGACGTAGGCGTCGACGTCGCGCTGGTATTCTGCTGCGTGCTCGACAGCGTAGTTGTGCGCATCGTCAAGCAGCTGCTCGATCTTCGACCGGTCCGTGCTCACGGTCTGCTTGCTGCGGGCCTTATTCAGGCCGGTCGGCGTCAGTCCCAGCTGGTTGCGCAGGCCCGTGACCGTCGCACGAAGATTCTCAACGACCGTCCAGTTCGGGTCCTTCGCTGTGTACTCGCCGCCAGTCTTGTTGGTCAGGGTTGCGACCATCAGGCCGCCCGCCTTTTTCCAAGCCTTCTCCGCGCGACTGAGCTCGCGCTCTGTCTTGGCCAGCTGCTTGATCGTCGGCTCAAAAATCTGGTTGTAAGTGCCGACGGCCTGCATGTCGGCGCGAATCATGTCCTCTCTGGCCACTGTTGATCACCTCGGATTCCGTCATCCGGTTTCCCCAAGCGCGGCCGAAAAGCCGCGCCCAGGCTGGTAGAGGATTCACCATGCGTTCCAGGCGGAGGTGGAGAGAATAACCCCGCGCCTGGGGAAACCGGATGACCCGGGACACGCGCGCCCGCGTCGTTTGCGCGCGCATCCTGCTCGCGTATTTTCTTGTCGCTTACCCCCTCCCGTTATTTTCCGTCCGTCGGAAAGAGTCCCCCAGCCCGGTGACCGAGGCCCCTTCCGTTTTCGTTTTTCGAGGGGGGGCTATTCGTCTTTGCCAGGCCAGCCCGGCCGGCGTCAGCTTTCCGGTCGACCGATCGTGAAAGCTGTTGTGCGCCTGCTGGCTGACCGAGATCAGATTCCACTCGGCCCATTGCAGCTCCGGATAATCCTCGACCGGGTAGACATGGTGCACCGTCGTTGCCTCGACGCGCCGGCCGTACCGCATCGCCTCACGGCACAGGCCTTTGTCCCGGCGAAGGACGCGCGCCCGAAGCGCCAGCCATCGCTTGCTCTTGTAATCCATCGGCAAAAAAGAAAAGCGCCGTGACCCTGAACGGATCGCGGCGCATCTGCCAGCCGGCTATCACCTCGACTGCATAACAAAAGCGCCAAACGATCCGACCATCATGGTCAAATCATTTGGCGCTGGCACTAGCACGTTGGCTTTGGCTCTGGCTCGTATTCACGTTTACGACTGTCGCTTTCCTGCAATGCTTGCAGTAAAGCGGGAAGTCGATCAGCCTGGATGTCGGCAGCACTCGCTGCTGCGTTGGCCTGCCGCACAGTGGGCAGATCAGTTTATCATCCGCTGACACCAACAGTATATCACGCGCAATTCTGTTTTGCAAGACTTTTATCCACCCTTCCCGTTATTTATTGATTGTTTCGAGCCGAAAATGTTTATCCCGGTTTGATTTTTGACCCAGCCGAACGTATATCCAAAGTCCCCATATCGGTTGTCCTTACGCTCAGCTGACAACTGCACAACATTGTCCGGCGGCTCATAATGCTCTCCTGGTTCCAGTGTTCGTTCTAATATGACGGGCTGCTGCAGCCCCTTCGATGGTGTGTACATGCGAGCCTGCCATCTGGCCCTGCCAGTCTTGCGCGGCTCCTTTGTCATGTACATTGCAACCTTATGATAGCAGTCGATCTCATAATGTCCCGGCCCTTTGTCTGGACCGAACATCTCAATATACTCGGACAGCAGCAGAGCCGGGCTGCCGCGGATTGGCCGCAAGCCGAACTGGCGGATCGTCTCGATATCCATGCTACCGTATCGCCACAGCTCGCGGATCAGTTCCGCATTGCCGCCGTCAGCAGGCAGGATCATGTGATGATGGATACGTTTGTCGCCGTGCTCGCCCTCTATGACATACACATAATCATAGGGCAAACCGCGCGTTTTACGTGCTGGCCGGTATCGCGCGAAGAACGCGCGCAGTCGGCGAGCGGCGATATCATAGTTCGGCGGCAGGAAGTCGTCCGCGTATGTCGTGGTGACGAACAGATCGTCCAGCGTAAAGTTTGCCTCGATCAGATGCTCCAGCTTCTGCACGGATGACTTATCATTTAGATACTGCTGATACGGTGCAGTCTCATCCGAGCGCCCAGACCTTCGTCCGGCCTGTGGACGGATTGCAGCGCTGTCGATAGCGCGATAGCACGGGCCAGCATAGATTTCTTTGATTGTGCGTGAGAATGGGATAGGATCACCTCCTGGTTCTTTTGGCGGGCTCCTGGTTCTTTTGGCGGGCTCGCCGTGTGAGGGATGCACGGCGAGCCCATATCATGACCGGTCAGATCCCCGCGGCAGCAGCCATGGCATGCAGCTGCCGCCATAGTCCATGTAAACTAATTGACCGGATGATACTGGATCCATCAGTGCCTGCGCTTACGCGGCCGCGCCGGCTTGTCGTAGTGCGTCGGCAGAATGAACTCGTTTCGAAGGTCGAACGGGACAAAGGCGTCGCCGCAGGCGATCCGGAGTACAGAGTCGATCCGCTCCTTGTGGAAGTCCGCCTCGTCGCTGCCGTTCCATGCGGCCCGATGCGCATTATCAAGTTCTGCGACCTTGGCCGCAAGCCGCCGCATTCGCTCGGGGCCGAAGCCGAACTCGAGCGCCAGCGCACACAGAATCAGATCCGCACCCTTCTGTACACCGGCGTCAAACGCATTTGCCATGCCGTTGCGCCTGACCTCATCCATGCGCGTCATGAAATCAGCCACCGTCCACACCTCCGGGTTGCATCTCTCCCAACATCGTGTCCCCTACGACGCAGATCTTTTTGCACGCGCCGCGGATGCTTTTGACAACAAGCACACCAATGACGATCCACTCGATCAGTGCAGCCAGTGTCAGAATCTCAATAATCATGCTGCTCCTCCTTTATCGTCCCGGCAGCGCCAGCCTCGGCGGCCAGAGCTGCCGGCCATATCGCATCCACAGTTCTGCGGCCTCATTGCGCTGGATGCCGAGCGCCATGAGCCGCTTGATGTACCGACGCCTCATTTCTTTCCTTTCCTCCTGTAATAGCTTCGGAGTGCGGACTCCCGGGATCTCTCCCGGTGCATTCTTGCCCAGCGGCCGGAAGTCGACATCTGCGGCCAGGCTTCCTCTGGCGTGATTTCCACGCATTCGTCCGGCCGGATGATCACGCGCTTACCGGCACGCCAGAGGACATAAAAGTATCTGTTGCTGTACGGGTCATTCAGCCTGTCCGCCACAACGGTCTCACCGACAGCGGGAGCCAGATGCGGGTAGATGGGAATGTGCCGCTTGATGCGGATCACGACGCGCTTTGTATCGTCACCCATCATGCGGAACCCCGAAGCGATCCAAGGTAAACAGAAGTGCGTTTGTCTCATCACGAAAAGCAATGCTCTCCGGGTCAACTCGTTTGACGCAGTCAGAAAACTCAACAATTCCGACAACTTGGATTTGATCGCCGCAGATGCGGCGCTCCCAGCAATGGAAATATCCATTCCTTTGGCCGACTGTACAAGACCTACTTTCCCACTCAACTGCAAATCTTGCGTCGCCCATGGATGCTACCTTTGCGGCCCGCTTACTCATCATACTCGATCACTCCATCGCGGACGCTCTTGACGTGCCGGTAGCGAATTTCCGTGCCGGAGTCCACATGCGCCACCAAGCAGGACATTCGAGCAAAGGCCTGCGCACACTCTTGCATCGATATGGCCATTCGCAGCATATGATACGTAAGCCCTCTGGATTCTGCGGCTGCCGCTGCCTGATTGCGTGACAAATGTAGCCGTCCCATACATAGCTTGATAAACCGTTTACGTGTCATCCATCTTCTCCTTTCCGTCCGTCTCGGCTGCAAAAGGCGCAACGTCGGCGGCGGGCATGGTGCGTAGAGCGCTGATAACCCATGCAATCAGACTTTCCTCCCGAGATGTCTGCAAGTCTCCAATGTGTCGTCGGATCAGACCAATTGCCGCCGAGTGGCGGATATATGCGTCGTTCATGGATCATCTCTCCTTTCCGGCAGCGTGCCAGGAACCGACATTGCCTGAAGGAAGCGGATCCGTCGCTTCAGCCGCCCTTTTTCGGCGATCAACTCTCTGATTGTTGTTCCTGCTGCGCGAATGATCGCGCAGCCGTGAATGCCACAGTTATGCTCGTGGCCACAGCCCAGACAGGCAAGGCTACCTGTCTCGACCGCGAGTGCGTCCAACGCACGTAGAACCTCATCTGTAGTCATGCGTCATGCCTCCTATTCCAGCCACGCCCGATCTGGAAGCGCGGCGAGCAGCCGGTCGAAGTGTCTTGTGCTGTCCTTGTACTCGCGGAAATCATCGGCTTCCATTTCGTCGTATGTCTTTTCGATTTCTCGGATCGTATCCAGCAGCGATGTATTTTCGTCGCGCAGGATGTCAAATGCCCAGCCAATGCGCTCGATCATCTCTGACTTTGTCAGTCTGCAAAGCCTCTTCCCAGCTTCCGTCTGTGCGAGTCCTTCTTCGTAGCTCGTAAGCGAAAAATAATCTTCCTCTTCGCCGTCATAGCCTACCAGTTCGTAGCGGTTGCCAATCAGAGCGACTGTCGCATCGTCAAAGTCTCGGTAAAAGTCCTCGAAATTCTGCTCATACAGCCTCATTTGCAGCTCGTCGGCTTTTGCGGACAAATCTGCGAAAGCCATGCGAAATTCCCACTCAGCATCCTCGTCGCCATCGAGTGCATTGAGAAGCGTCTCGTCGTTGTCTGCCTGCTCAATGTAGTACCGCACGCCATCGCAAGCCTCTACGATGTCGTCGAGCTCCTGCCTGATGTTGTACGCGCCCATCGAGGCAAGCGCCGGACGTTTGTACCGGAGGGCTCTTGTTCTGTCGCTCATTTCGCGTCGTCCTCCTCCGGCAGCCGCACCCAGCCGGTGCAGGCTGCATCAATTTTCGCGCCGCCGTTCGGGAAATACCACACACCCAATACGGCGTCATAGACTGCGTCACTATGAATCGCAGTGCCACCACAGTCAAAGTTGCACCAGTAGTAGCCGGACGCGGGCGGTGTACCGGTGCGCCATTTCGGCGGCTGGTCAGATTCCAGCGTCTCCGACAGCGGGACGACCGGCCACGGCTGGTCGATGTTGCCGACAATATAATCCGCGGAGCACTGTAGCTGCTTGGATACCTTGGACACGTCGACAAAGCGGGGTTCCAGATCGTTTCGGTAAAAGCTGCGATGCTCAAGATCCTTTCCTACCGCCCAGCTGCGCAGTTGCTTGACCGTTGCACCCGAATAGGATGTCAGATCAATCCGCGTGTTTTCCGGCAGCCCGGCAGCATCAGCAGCGGCAAGATACCGTTTTGCATCGGTAATAAACGCCTGTTTGACTTTAGCTTCGGCCTTTTCCCGCGCTGCGGCCTCTTTGTCTTTTTGCTGCTGGTTGGCCGCAGTGCGTGCCGCTTTCGCACGGCTGCACATACTGTCGCAGGCGTTGTATCCGCCAGCCGTTCGACCATTGCGGCAGGTCCAGCAGCATTTTGAGCCTTGGCACATATCGTAGTAATTGCCCAAATCATGCCGCAGGAATGCGTCTCCGCGAGCGGTCGGACAGGTAAGACCATCACCAGCCGGGCACATACCGGAACAAGCCTGCCACTTTGCGCCCATTTTGGCGCACTCTCCAAGCTTTGGTATGACTACGGATGCCGGAAGGTCGTCCTTGCTCATGCGCGGGAACAGGCCCGCAAGCCGATTCTGCAGCCCGGCGTCAAGCCGGCTCAGCTCCAGAGCCTGCGCATCGTTGAGCGTCCCCTTGCGCCACATGCCGAGCAGTGGCTCGCGGAGGTTGGTCTCGATAGCGTGCAGGTTTGCCAGTTTTGTCCGGCTGATCTTGCAGGCCTGCGCGACGTGATCGCGCATCCGGCCGGGAAAGTCAACGCCCTGCTCCTTGAGCTGATATAAAAGCTCCTCCACGCGGGCGGCCTGCTGGGCCAGCTCCGGCGAGGACAGGACGCGCGACGTGGCGTTCGCCCAGATCAGCTCCAGTTCCTCCATTTCCGCGCTCTGCGGACTGCGGATGAAACAGGGCACCATGCGCAGCTCCGTGTGCCCCTCCTTGACCAGCTGCCGCACCGCTTCGCATCGGCGATGCCCGGAGATAATGCGGTATTTATCGCCGTCCGCCTTGCAGACGCTCGGCGGGTCGAGAATGCCGGAAATCTCAATGCTGCTCTTGAGATCGTCAAGATCCTTTTTGCCGACCTTGTAAAAGTTTTTTTCGTTGGCCTGCAGCTGGTCAATGTCGATCATTTTGACCGTTCGGTCGGTGTCCGATTTGGACACGGCTGCGGCGTCCCCGAACAGCGAGGTGATATCAAATCCCTTAGCCATCGATCAAGCCCTCCTGCGTCAGATACTCGCGGACGAAGCGGCGGTAATCAATGCCGGTCGCGGACTTGGGCGAGAAGACTGTGATCGGCGACCGGTCGAAGGTTGAGCCGTCGACCTTGCCGCTGCGGCGGATCACACGCTGGAACACCGGCAGGCCCTGCACACTGCGCAGCTGCTGCTCAGCTGCGTCAACGCCGTCTGCCCGTGTCCGCATGGTGATGAGCGCACCGGCCAGCCGAAGCTTTGGGTTGATGCGCTGCATGTTTTTGATCTGCGCGAGCAGGTTGTCCATGCCGAGCAGCGCGAAGGCGTCCAGCTTGATTGGGATGATGACCTCATCCGCTGCGCGGAGCGCGCAGGCCGCGGCCGCGTTGAATGCCGGCGGGCAGTCGAAGATCACAAAATCATACGCCTGATCCTCGCGCAACACGTCAACCAGATCGGGCAGCGACCGCGCGTGGATCCGCTCCTCGCCGGATGCGGCCAGCATCTGCGACGCATCGAGCGCCATCAAAGACGCATCTGCCGGGATGACGTCGACGTCCGCGGACATGCCCGTCCAGGATATGTAGTCGTACACATAGCCTGTCGGATTGGTCAGCAGTTCCGTCAGCGTGCCGCAGCCCTCCTCCGCGCCAACGAACCACGTCAGATTGCACTGGCTGTCGCAGTCGACCAACAGCACCTTTTTGCCGTGGTCTCGCGCGAGGATCGCGGCCATATTTGCGGCGGTGATCGTCTTTCCGACACCGCCCTTCAAATTCATGATACAAATTGCTTTCATGTTGTCCTCCGTTTTTTCAAAATGGGATCTCAGAGTCTGGGATATCGATAGGCCCGAACTCGCCCGGCTTCATCGACGCCTGCTGGTATCGCGGTCTCTGCGGCTGCGGCAGGGATCCATGCTGCGGCTGACTGGAGCTGCGGCGGAAAGTCTGCGTTTGGCCGTCAAAGTCCAGCTTGACCCCGATATTGCTCTCGCCTTCCTTGTTTTTTGCCACGCGCAGCAGGCGGCGGCTGTTTGGCGAGTCCTGGTCTTCGCGGTACAGGAGCATGACCACATCCGCGTCCTGCTCGATCTGGCCGGATGAGCGCAGCGACGAGAGCGTCGGCGGCGGGATCTTGCCGCTCTTGTTGCGTTCCGGCCGCGACAGCTGCGAAAGCGCGATGATGGGGATGCCCGTCTGTCTACCGAGTTGCTGCAGGTCGCTGGAGATCTGCGAGACGTTTTCGTAGTCGCTGGCGTAGCGCGTCGACCGGACCGGCTTGATCTTCTGCAGGTAGTCGACCACGATCAGGTCAAAATGCCGCGACAGCGCCCAACTGCGAATGTCCTGCACGGTCATGCCGCTGGCCTCGATCAGTTGGAGCTTCGGCTCGGCGAGCTGCTTTCCAATGGCCGCCATCGTGTCCCAGTCGTTTGCGTTGAGCGCGTTCAGCTTGAGCTTTGCCAGCCCGATCTGCGCGACGGACGCAACTATGCGGTCATAAAGCTTGTCTTTGTCGGTCTCGTAGCTGAAAAAGCCGACTTTCTTTTTCCCGGCCATGCGAAAGGCCGTACTGAGGGCAAAGGTGGTCTTGCCGTCCGAGGGATAGCCGCCAATGACGACCATATCGCCCGGCCCTGCATAGATCGCGTCGTCCAGCTCCTGGATGCCCCAGCGCAGATACTCCTTTTTGACGTCCGGATCGTGCCGGGCGAAGAATTCCTGATACGCTTCGGCCATCGTCGCCGTCCGGACGCCGGGGCGGCTGACCATGATCGCGTTGGCCCGGTCAAGCAGCTGCGCGATATCATCCTCAGATTCCGCGCCGAGGATCTCGGACGCAAGATCCTTGAGGCTCATGAGCCGTGCCCGCTGCTTCAGGATCCGCACATACTCGCCCACATTGGCTGCCGTCGGCGTGACCTGCACTAGCCTGGCCACGAGATCATACATGGCGGTGTTCTTCCCGCCGCCCGTGACCTCGGCCAGCACCGTGACCGCGTCGATTTTGCGGTTGTCGGCATACAGGTGCGTGATCGCGTCGAAGATCATGCGGTATGTCGGCTGCGTGATGTAGTCCGGCCGGACTTCGGCCAGCACCGCGCCGACGCAGCGGCTGTCGATCAGCATGGAGCCGAGGACGGACGCCTGCGCGTCCAGCAGGTTTTGCTGATCCAGCGCAGATCTGTCTACAGCCATCGCGTACCCTCCGTGCTGACCACGTGCGAGGGTGCAGGCGGGACCGGCTGCCGTTCCTCATCCGTCCAGCGCTGCTGGTTGAGATACGTCGAGGCATGCGGGATACCAATGCCCTGCCGCCACTCCTCAGACATCATCTGCCGCTTGAGACAGACGGCAATGTGGTCGATTAGCTTGTCGTCCGGCTGGAGCTTATCCCAGGCCCGGATTGCGGCCTGTCTCCCCTCTCCGCGGGGATAGAACTTCCAGAAGCCCTCAAAACGTTCCGGCTTCCAGTCGGCGGTCGCCTTCGGCTCTGTTTTGCGCTTTTTAGGGCGCTGCCCCCCTTGGGGGGCTTTAGGGGGTTTATCTTGTATATTATCTAAATCATTATATATACCTCCACTT
>PPYE01776325.1_pt1 | contig 42625 bp, 34 predicted proteins | sample 1559881 | NCBI WGS metagenome assembly PPYE01 (sample SAMN08240022, study PRJNA423297) | Human gut metagenome, whole genome shotgun sequencing project. | reverse complement strand
GTTTATATATAATATTGTATCATTAAACGGCGATTATTTCAAGGAGGAGCGGGAAATTTTTTCTTACTTTTCACAAAGATTATCGAAACAGCAAATATCCGCTCGCAGCGGCACAGCCGCCTTCACCGCACAGATAGCGGAAATACGCCTGTCATATCTTATTACAGAGCATATTTTTCGTTGCCGGCGGAAAACATTCTTTCAAAGACAGTTATATCGGGTTAGCTTAAGCTGACTCAAAAAATTGTACAGGAAACTAAAAAATTCTGAAAATTTTCACTTTTAGAGGTTTACATTCCGGAACGATTATGATATAATACTAAGTTGAAAGCATACGTCTTGGTATGACCGTATGCAAAAACAAAGGAGGACGATTCCCATGGGAAGACAAAAACTTACTATGGACGGTAACAACGCCGCAGGTCACGTGTCTTATGCGTTTACTGACGTTGCAGCGATTTACCCCATTACACCATCTTCAGTAATGGCTGAAGTAACAGATTCCTGGTCAACAGCCGGAAGAAAGAACATTTTCGGACAGGAAGTAAAGGTAGTAGAAATGCAGTCAGAAGCCGGCGCAGCAGGCGCAGTTCACGGCTCTCTCGCAGCAGGTGCATGTACTACAACTTACACAGCATCACAGGGCTTACTGCTCATGATCCCCAATATGTATAAAATTGCAGGTGAATTACTGCCCAGCGTTATTCATGTTTCCGCTCGTGCTCTTGCAACACACGCACTTTCTATTTTCGGTGATCACAGCGACATTTACGCTTGCCGTCAGACAGGCTATGCAATGCTCTGCTCCACTAACCCTCAGGAGGTTATGGATCTCGGTGCTGTAGCTCACCTTTCAACATACGAGGCAAGAGTTCCTTTCCTTCACTTCTTCGACGGTTTCAGAACATCACACGAAATCCAGAAGATTGAAGTATGGGACTATGAAACACTCGACAAGATGCTCGACCACGAAGCTGTAGACGCATTCAGAAACAGAGCTCTCAATCCTGAGAAGCCCGTTCTGCACGGAACAGCTCAGAACCCCGACATCTTCTTCCAGGCAAGAGAAGCAAGCAACAAGTACTATGAAGCTACACCCGCTATCGTACAGAAGTACATGGACAAGGTAAACGCTGAGATCGGTACAGATTACAAGCTGTTCAACTACTACGGTGCTCCCGATGCTGAGCAGGTAATCATTGCTATGGGCTCTGTTTGCGATACTATCGAAGAAACAATCGACTATATGTTAGCTCAGGGCAAGAAGGTTGGTCTTGTTAAGGTTAGACTTTACAGACCCTTCAGCGTTGACGCTTTCGTATCTGCTATTCCCGAAACTGTTAAGAAGATTACAGTTCTTGACAGAACAAAGGAACCCGGCGCACTCGGCGAACCCTTATACCTCGACGTTGTTGCAGCTCTCAAGCAGGCAGGCAAGTTCCAGGATGTACCCGTATTCACAGGTCGTTACGGTCTTGGTTCTAAGGATACTAACCCTGCTCAGATCATTGCAGTATACAACAACACAGAAAAGCCCAGATTCACAATCGGTATCGAGGATGACGTTACAGGTCTTTCACTGCCCATCGGCGAGAACCCCAACACGACTCCCGAAGGCACAACCTGCTGTAAGTTCTGGGGTCTTGGTTCAGACGGTACTGTCGGTGCTAACAAGAACTCTATCAAGATCATCGGTGACCACACAGATATGTATGCTCAGGCATACTTCGCATACGACTCAAAGAAGTCGGGCGGTGTTACGATTTCTCACCTTCGTTTCGGTAAGTCTCCTATCAAGTCAACTTACTTTGTAAACAAGGCTAACTTCGTAGCTTGCCACAACCCCTCATACATCGACAAGTATGATATGGTTGAGGATGTTGTACCCGGCGGTTCATTCCTGCTCAACTGCCAGTGGACAGTTGACGAGCTTGACGAGAAGCTCCCCGCTCCCGTTAAGGCATACATCGCTAAGAACAACATCAACTTCTACATCATCAACGCTATCAAGGTAGCTAAGGATATCGGTCTTGGCAACAAGACAAATACTGTATTACAGTCTGCATTCTTCTCAATCGCTAACATCATCCCTGCTGAAGATGCTATCGAATATATGAAGAAGGCTGCTTACAAGTCATTCGCTAAGAAGGGTGACGACATTGTTAAAATGAACTACGCCGCAATCGAAAAGGGCGCAGGCGAGGTTATCAAGGTTGATGTTCCTGCATCTTGGGCTGACGCTGAGGGTACACTTCCCGTTCACACAGCTACAGGTGACAGAAAGGATCTCGTTGATTTCGTTAACAATATCCTTATCCCCGTTAACGCTCAGAGAGGCGACAAGCTCCCCGTATCTACATTCGTAGGCATGGCTGACGGTACATTCCCCCAGGGCTCTGCAGCTTATGAGAAGCGTGGTATCGCAGTAGACGTTCCCGAGTGGATTCCCGAGAACTGTATCGAATGTAACCAGTGTTCATTCGTTTGTCCTCACGCAGTTATCCGTCCCGTAATTCTTTCCGAAGAAGAAGCTGCTAAGGCTCCTGCAGGTGCAAAGATGAAGGACGCTATGGGTCTTCCCGGAATGAAGTTCGCTATGGTAACTTCTGTTCTCGACTGCACAGGCTGCGGCGTTTGCGCACAGGTTTGCCCCTCTAAGAACAAGGCACTCGTTATGAAGTCACTTGATTCTCAGATGAACGAACAGCCCATGTTCGACTACGCTGTTAAGGAAGTAGCCGACAAGCCCGAGGTTCACGAGAAGTTCAAGGAAACAACAGTTAAGGGTTCACAGTTCAAGCAGCCCCTGCTCGAATTCTCAGGCGCTTGCGCAGGCTGTGGTGAAACTCCTTACGCTAAGCTCATCACACAGCTCTTCGGCGACAGAATGTACATTGCCAACGCTACAGGCTGTTCATCAATCTGGGGTGGCTCTGCTCCCTCAACTCCTTATACAGTAAATAAGGAAGGCAAGGGTCCCGCTTGGGGCAACTCACTGTTCGAGGATAATGCTGAGTACGGTCTCGGTATGTTCATCGCTCAGGATACATTAAGACACAGAGCACAGGGTCAGTTAAAGGCAATTGCTGAAAAGACTGAAAACGCTGACGTTAAGGCTAAGATCGACACATACTTCGAAACAGCTAACGACGGTAAGGCAAACGCTGCTGCTACAAAGGATCTCGTTGCTGCTCTTGAAGCTCTTGATTGCGACTGCGCTGAAAAGAATGCAGTTCTCAAAGCTAAGAACTACCTCGCTAAGAAGTCCAACTGGATATTCGGCGGCGACGGCTGGGCATACGACATCGGTTACGGCGGTGTTGACCACGTTCTCGCATCAGGCAAGAATGTAAATGTATTCGTATTCGATACAGAAGTTTACTCCAACACAGGCGGACAGGCTTCAAAGGCTACAAACATCGGTGCAGTTGCACAGTTCGCAGCAGCCGGTAAGGACGTTAAGAAGAAGGATCTCTCCGGTATCGCTATGAAGTACGGTTATGTATATGTTGCTCAGGTTTCAATGGGTGCAGATATGAACCAGTGCTTAAAGGCAATCGCAGAAGCTGAAGCATATGACGGTCCTTCACTGGTTATCGCTTATGCTCCTTGTATCAACCACGGTATCAAGGGCGGCCTTACAATCGCTCAGAAGGTAGAAAAGGAAGCTGTACAGGCAGGTTACTGGCATCTGTTCAGATTCAACCCCGCTGCTCCTGCAGGAACAAATCCGTTCACTCTCGACAGCAAGGCTCCTACAGGCGATTACAAGGAATTCATGATGAGAGAAGTTCGTTATAACTCTCTTATGCGTGCTAACCCCGAAAGAGCTAACGTACTGTTCGATAAGGCAGTTGCTAACTCCAAGAAGCGTTACGAGGATCTCGTAGGCCTTGTTGAATACTACAAGAAGGAATACTGCGGCGAATAATCCGCACGAAATAATCTAAAAGCCCAAAAATTTTGAATAGTCGGAATAGAATAGGTTTTTACGCCCCTCCGGGAAAACCGGAGGGGTTATTTTTCGACTTGTATACTTTTGCTTTTAATTATTAACAAGCAGTAACTATTCAAAATTTTATCAGATTTTACTTTTTTTATATACTATTTTTAATCGGAAATTCCCCTGAAATGCCGAGATTATATCTGATGTGAAGCTTCCCCGTCATAATCGGCGATATTCGGGAATACAATCAATATATAAAACGTACAGGCACCCACGTCTGTGCTTGATGAAAAGGAACAAGTCAGTATGGAAATATTAGAGTGGATAAACGAAAATATAGTATGGGGCATACCGGTGCTTATACTATTTGCAGGTTCGGGAATTATCTTCACAATAAGAACCAGATGCTTGCAGGTACTGCACTTCCCTACTATAATAAAGCGTACACTCCTTACAAAACAGCCTGAGGCTGACGGAAAGAAGGTTTCGCCTTTCAGAACCCTTACCGCCGCACTCGGTGCAACAGTAGGAACAGGAAATATTATCGCAATAGGAAGCGCTATTGCTTTTGGCGGTGCAGGTGCAATATTCTGGATGTGGATCTCCGCACTTCTCGGTATGGCTACCAGCTTTGCCGAAAACTATCTCGGTGCAAAATACAGAACCGTGCAATCGGACGGTCTTACGGGCGGCGTACCTTTTGCTTACATAAAAAAAGCGTTCGGCGGCAAAAAGCTCGGTGCGTTCTTTGCGGGAATGTTCGCTGTCTGCTGTATAGGTGCCAGCTTCGGCATAGGCAATATGGCTCAGGTGAATTCGGCTTCGATGGCGCTTCAGAACTGTCTTGGAGTACCTCTATGGGTATCGGGAATTCTTTGTGCCGCAGTAATTGCCGCAATAGCACCCGGAGGTATCCACCGCCTTAGTAAAGTCACATCGTGGGTAATTCCGATAGCCGCAGGCGGTTATCTGCTCGGCTGTTTTGCTGTAATTATAATGAACATTGAAAATGTTCCTTCTGTATTCGCACGCATTTTCACAGAAGCTTTTTCATTCAAGGCTGTAGGCGGAGGAACTGTCGGTGTTGTAATGCTCGAGGCTATGAAGTGGGGCGTAAAACGTGGCGTATTCTCAAACGAAGCCGGTCTTGGCTCCTCAGTAATGATTAATGCAAACTCAAGCGCCGACAAGCACCATACGCAAGGTATGTGGGCAATGCTTTCGGTTTTCATTGATACTATCATTATCTGCACTATGACAGCACTCTGCATTCTTTCAAGCGGTGCAGATCAGAAATCAAGCGTTGGTTTTGATATGGCGCTGATAGCATTCCAGGACGGACTCGGTGATTTTGCCGGTGCATTCCTCAGTATCGCAACGTTCATCTTTGCGATAACAACCGTTACAGGCTGGTGGATATACGGCAGAAGCTGTTTCGTTTACCTTTTCACAAAGAAGTGGGTAGGCGTATATCTTGCAATTTTCATTGTTACCGCTTTCGTGGGAGCGGTGATTCAGGCAACAGTCGTATGGGACGTATCCGATCTTTTCAACGGCCTTATGGCAATACCGAACCTTCTTGCGATAATACTGCTTCGCAAGGAAGTTAAAGCTGACATTTAATTCCTTTAAAATCAGTAGATATTAAAATAGTAAAATTAAAAGCACAAGGTGTGCGTTGACTATACTTACTTTGTTTTATACAGCCGGATTCGTGAGTTTTAGATGCTGTAAAATAAAGACGGTTATATAACGCTTACTTTGTGCAATTTTTTTGCTGTTTTTGCAATTTCGCTATTGACCTATTGCAAAAAATAGTTTATAATAGTAAATGGGGAACAAGGTACGATGAACCGTATCGGTAATTCCCTACCGAATGACTTTCATCAGCATAAGCTGATAAAATAAAGAAAAGGAGAACAATCGGTTATGACAAAGAATCAGAATGTTTTAAAGTGGGTTGAAGAAATGAAAGCCCTCACACAGCCCGACAAGGTTGTATGGATCGATGGCAGCGAGGAGCAACTCAAGGCGCTTCGTGACGAGGCTATCGCAACAGGCGAGATGATTGAGCTCAACCAGGAAAAGCTCCCCGGCTGCTTATATCACAGAACAGCTGAAAACGACGTTGCCCGTGTAGAAGACAGAACATTCATCTGCTCAAGAGAGAAGGAGAATGCAGGTCCTACAAACAACTGGATGGATCCTAAGGAAATGTACGCTAAGCTGACAAAGCTCTATGACGGCGTTATGAAGGGTCGTACAATGTACGTTATCCCCTACTCAATGGGACCTATCGGCTCACCTATCGCTAAGGTTGGTGTTGAGCTGACAGACTCTATCTATGTTGTACTCAACATGGACATTATGACAAGAATGGGTGCACAGGCATTCAAGAACCTGCCCGATGACTCCAACGACTTCGTAAGATGCCTTCACTCAAAGGCTGACGTTGATCCCGAAAAGAGATACATCGTACAGTTCCCTGAAGACAACACAATCTGGTCTATCAACTCAGCTTACGGCGGTAACGTACTGCTCGGCAAGAAGTGCTTCGCACTCCGTATCGCTTCTTACCAGGGCTGGAAGGAAGGCTGGATGGCTGAACATATGCTTATCCTCGGCGTTAAGAAGCCCGATGGCGACATCAAGTATATCACAGCAGCATTCCCCTCAGCTTGCGGTAAAACAAACCTCGCTATGCTTATTCCTCCCGAGGGATACAAGAAGGCAGGCTATGAAGTATTCACAGTAGGTGACGATATTGCTTGGATGAAGCAGGGTCCCGATGGCAGACTTTACGCTATCAACCCCGAGAACGGCTTCTTCGGCGTTGCTCCCGGTACAAACGCAAAGAGCAACTACAACGCACTTGCATCTACAAGAAAGAATACAATCTTCACAAACGTTGCTATCAACAATGATGATATGACAGCTTGGTGGGAAGGTCTTGACAAGAATCCTCCCGAGAATGCAACAGACTGGAAGGGCAACAAGGTTAACGGTAAGGAATACACAGCAGCAGGCAACAAGCTCGCTCATCCTAACTCACGTTTCACAGCTCCCGCTCAGAACTGCCCCTGCATTTCACCTGAGTTCAACAACCCCCAGGGTGTTCCGATCTCAGCTATCATCTTCGGCGGCAGACGTGCAGCTACAACTCCTCTGGTTTACCAGTCATTCAGCTGGCAGCACGGCACATATGTAGGCTCTGCAGTTTCTTCTGAAACAACAGCAGCTGCTACAGGTGCAGTAGGCGTACTCCGTCACGATCCTATGGCTATGAAGCCCTTCTGCGGCTACCACATGGCTGATTACTGGGCACACTGGCTCGAAATGGGCGAGAAGCTTGGTGACAAGGCTCCTAAGATCTTCAACGTTAACTGGTTCAAGCAGGACGAGAACGGCAACTTCATCTGGCCCGGTTTCGGTGACAACATGAGAGTTCTCGACTGGATCATCAAGAGATGTGAAGGCACAATCGACGCTGAAAAGACTCCTATCGGCTACCTTCCTAAGAAGGGTGACATCAACCTCAAGGGTATCGAGGATGAGGTTACATCAGAAGTTGAAGACAAGCTGCTCGCAGTTGACAGAGACCTCTGGAAGAAGGAAGTAGAAGAGATGAAGGAATTCTACAAGCAGTTCGGTGACAAGCTCCCCGACGGCTTAAAGCAGGAACTCGCTGATCTCGAAGCAAGACTTGGCTAATCCATAACCGAATAAACTCCGATCCCCTGTTAAGCGATTAACAGGGGATTTTCTTATGCTTCATACGCTCTTAGCTTGTATGCCACAGGGCAAATACCGCACTGTTGCCACGGCATTATATACGGCAAAACGGCACCGGAAAAATTCCGATGCCGTTTCTGTATAAAATATATTAACCCAAAATTGTCTTATTCCTTTACACCACCGAGTGAAACACCGGCGATGATGAATTTCGATAAGCAGAAATAAACGATGATAACAGGTATGATTGCTATGAAAATGAACATATAAACCTGACCCATATCAAACTTTAAGAAGTCTGCTGAACGAAGCTGTGCGATCATGATAGGCATTGTCTTCTTTGTTGATGTATCAATGATCAACGAAGGAAGGAAGTAGTTGTTCCATGATGCAACGAAGCTGAATATCGCCTGTACTGCAAGAGCAGGCTTCAGCATAGGAAGAACGATCGTGTTGAATGTTCTGAATTCGCCCGAACCGTCTATTCTTGCCGCCTCGATAATATCAATAGGAAGCGAGCTTTTCATGTACTGAATCATGAAGAAGAACACTGCAGGAGCCGCAATAGCAGGAACTATAAGAGGAATATATGTATCTCTGAGTCCCCAATCGGTACACATACTGAAGAAACCGAGCGCAGAAACCTGTGTAGGAATCGTCATGATAAGTAATATGAAGTTAAAGATAAATTTCTTACCTTTGAAGTCATATACATGAATTGCATATGCGGTCATTGCCGAGAAATAAATCGACAATAACGCTGTACACGCTGCGATAATCAAGCTGTTGATAACACCGTTTACTACAGGTATCGTTGAGTTTGAAATCGCACTCTGGAAGTTATTGATAAATTGATTTCCCGGCAGGAACGAGAAGCCGGACATAATATCGTAATGTGAACGGCTTGCGTTAACAAGCAGGATGTAGAAGAAGAACAAACACAGGATTGAGAAGAAGACAAGAACGATATAACAGATTATTCTGTGAATAATAAGCGTAGGCTTTACCTTCATATCCGGATCTGTTCTGTTCTGCTGAAGTGCTGAGGTATGTTCAAGTACCTTTTCCTTTTTTGCCATGATACTTACTTACCTCCTTTTTTTGACTTCTTGTTGCTTCTGTCAGCAGCAAAGAAGTAGTAAACAACCAGGCTGAGTGCCGCACATACAATGAATATAATTACTGAAAGCGCACCTGCCATACCATAGTTCTTAGATGTACCGATCTGTTCGTTCAAATACATGATAAGCGTCTTGGTAGTGTTATTCGGGCCTCCCTGACCGCCGGTAAGGATCTGCGGTACATCGAACATCTGAAGACCGCCGATCAGCGAAGTGATCATAACGTATACGAGTATAGGTCTGATAAGAGGAAGAGTTATCTTCCAGAATATCTGTGAGCTGCTTGCACCGTCGATTTCAGCAGCCTCAATAACAGATTCGTTGATACCCATCATTGCCGCCATCAGCAGAATTGTCGTGTTACCGAACCACATAATGAAGTTCATGAACGCTACAAGTCCCATCGTACTGCCCGTATAGCTGAGAAATCTGAAAGCCTCGCCGCCGGTAGTGTGCTTGATAAGCTCGTTGATAGGTCCGATATCGGAGAATATTGAGAATATCAGCATTGCAAATGCAGATGCCATGATAAGGTTAGGCATATACATTACAGTTTTGAAGAATCCAAGACATCTTAAACGAAGTCTTACATTAGTAAACCAGTAAGCAAAAAGTAATGAAATGATTATCTGCGGAACAAATCCCAGTACCCACATGATAAGCGTATTCCATGTGAGTGCAAGTATATTGTTACCTGAACTCATATCAAAAATTGCCACAAAGTTATCAAATCCGACAAACTCCGGTCCTATCCAACTAAGACCCGACTTGAAGTATTTGAACATACTGTAATAGAAAGTCTGAATAAGCGGCCAAGCCTGGAAAACAAGGAAAACTAATATGAACGGGAGCATAAATATGTAGCCCCATTTTTTATATTTCCCGATTTGTCCTTTTCTGGCTTTTACCGGCACATTTCCTGCATTAAATGCCTGAGCCATAAAAACACTCCTTATAAAAATCTCGGTATATTCTCCATCTTGAGCAGTCAAGTATGTTAATAAGGCGGAAACATCCGTAATTCGCCCCATTAACATACTTGACTGCGAATTCACAGAACCCGCAGTCAAGATGAAGGTCAATATTGTTTAAGCCACAAAGCCTTTATTATGCGTTAGCGGGCTTCTTGAGCTCAGGATACTTAACAATAGCAGCCTCATAGAAGTTCTTGAGTGCTGTATCCTTATCAACAGTACCGTCGAAGTATTCCTTGAACTTAGCCTGGAATGTCTCGTTAAGACCCTGGTCGTAGACAGAAATCTTGCTCATGTCGATCTTGGGAGCTGTTTCAACGAACAGTGCGATGTGGTTCTGACCGCCTAAGAAGGCTGACTTGAAGTCAGAAGAAGCGAGTTCCTTCATTGCAGCTTCGTTGTTGTAGTAGTCCTGTGTATCCTTTGTGAACTGAACGCCGAAGTCCTTGTCGCAGCAGAATGCCTTCAGAACGTCGCCAACTAATGCAGCGTTGTCTGTGCCCTTTGCAGCTGCCATCCAAGTACCGCCCCAGAAGTAAGCCTGAGGACCGTAGCAAACTGCCCAGTCACCGTAACCGCCGTTGCCTACTTCGAGCTTACCGCCGTCTTTTTCCTTAACTGCAAGTGAGTTACCTGCAAGAGTGAAGTTGATGCCCCATGTTGAGTAGAAGAAGCCAAATACCTTACCGTCGGGACCCTGGTCAGCAGCCCAAGCATCAGACCAAAGAGAAGTCTTGTTGTTGTAACCCTTGTCTGTGTATGTCTTAGTCTGGTCAACCCACTTCATGATGTTATCATCAACGATGATTTCCTTGTTGTCGTTTACCCAAGGAGCAGAAACGTTGTTTGAGAAGGTTCTGTATGCATCATCATAACCTGAGAGCATCTTGTAACCCTTGTCAGCAGCCTTAGCAGCTACTTCGTCAAACTTTGTCCAGTCAGCGAGAGCTTCCTGTACCTTCGCGGGATCATCTGTGCCGAGAACGTCCTTAGCAATTGAACGTCTGTAAGCATACAGACCGGGAGTTGCCTGCCATGAAACACCCTTCAGTACCTTTGAACCATCCTGAGTTGTGGCAACGTCCTTTGTATACTGATACATACCTGAAAGATCTTCGTCAGTAAGACCGAGTGACTTAACATCAAGTGTGTACTCTGAGTTAACATACTTGAGAGCGTAGTCAGCTTCGAATAAGAACATATCGATCTTGTCGTCAGCAGATGCAGCTTCGTTCTTGGGAAGGTCTTCATCAAGCTTGTTCTGATAAGCATTGTCCTTGTTTTCAGTGATCTTGAAATTAACTGTAACGCCCTCGGGCATCTTAGCCTTTATGTACTTGTCAAAGTAGTTCTTGAACTCTTCGTTCCATACAGCGATGTTAAGAGTCTTGCCTTCGCCTTCCTTAAGTGTGAACTTATCGGAAGTTCCTGCGTTGCTTGAATCATCAGTCTTGCTTGAGTCTTCAGTCTTGCTTGAGTTTTCAGTCTTGCTCGAATCTGTTGTAGAAGATCCTGCTGAGCTTGTAGCGTTGCTTGTGCAGCCTGCTACTGCGCCCAGAATTGATGCAGATGCTAATACAGCTGCTAAAATTCTTTTCTTCATTGGTAATTCCTCCAGAAGTATTCATTGTTGTGAATAGCTATCGCTTTCACTGCCTGACCTTGCGGCCTCATTAAAGAGGAGCCATAAACAATCCCCGGTAAGAACAGGCTTCCGGTTGAAGCTCCTGTGACATAACGGTATATACTGCCGTATATGTAACAATGGATAATTCACTAAAAAGACCTGTAGCTTGTCAAAAGTTTTGTTCACTTTTTCCTCGTTGACATAATCATATCACAGATTTCACAAATTTGCAAGCATTTTAAGCCCGTAATTGTGTTTTTTTACCGTAAACGATTACAAAAAATGTTTTTTTGGCACTTTTCCGTCATCATGCACAAAAATCTGTTACATTTTTGTAACAATTCGGTCGCAACTTGATTACTGATTTTCTCTATTTTCCGCTCTATAATCGAAAATTCTTTAATTGTAACGTCGTGTAAACGATTTTATGCTAATTTAGCTCACAGAAAGTTTGTAAAGTAATTAATGTACATATAGCACAAAAACAAAGCGCCGCTATTGTTGAAAAAGCACAATTTAAGAGATTTTCTGCTTTAGCACTTGAATTTGTTATTAAAATAAGGTAAAATGATATAGTAACAAGTACGGAGGGAAAGCATGAGATCTATGAATAAAATACAGCTTACAACAGCTTTGATAAGCCTCGGTAAATTTTCATATATGTCTTTTTCTACGCCGTATTATAAGAATAAGTGTATTTTTTAAGCTGTGCAATTGGATTACACAGCTTTATTTATTTTCTGAAAGGATGTTCGTAAATGAAAAAAGTAGCCATAGTAATGGGCAGCGATTCCGATCTGCCTATCGTAAAAAAAGCGGCTCAGGTGCTTAAGGACTTCGGAGTTCCTACAGAGCTTCGTGTTCTCTCCGCTCACCGTTGCGCCGCAGAGGTTTCCGAGTTTGCAAGAAATGCCGAGAAGAACGGCACAGGCGTTATCATTGCCGCCGCAGGCAAAGCCGCTCACCTTGCCGGAGCTATCGCAGGTCAGACTCCCCTGCCCGTTATCGGCATCCCGATAAAAGCAAGCGCACTTGAGGGCATAGACGCACTTCTGTCTACAGTACAGATGCCTGCCGGAGTTCCCGTCGCTACAGTAGCTATTGACGGTGCGGCAAATGCGGCATTCCTCGCCGTACAGATCCTTGCGGTATCAGACGATGCTCTTATGGAAAAGATGAAGGCATACCGTGCAGCACAGACCGCAAAGGTTCTTGAGGCTGACAAAAAAATGGAGCAGGTACTTGCCGAGCTTTGATCGGTGTACTATATATAATGTAATCAATAAATACGGCACAGCCGCTGAAGAAAGGATAAACAAAATGGAAAAGAAAGAACAGCTTTACGAAGGAAAGGCAAAGAAGGTATTCGCAACTGATGATCCCAACCTTGTTATCGTATCCTACAAGGATGATGCAACAGCATTCAACGGACTCAAGAAAGGCACTATCTCAGGTAAGGGCGTTATCAACAACAAAATGACGAACTATATGTTCGGTCTGCTTGAAAAAGCAGGTGTTCCCACTCACCTTGTTAAAGAGCTGAACGACAGAGAAACACTCGTTAAAAAGGTTTCTATCGTTCCCCTTGAAGTAATCGTAAGAAACGTAGCCGCAGGCAGTTTCTCAAAGAAGCTCGGAATCGAGGAAGGCACAAAGCTCCTCTGCCCCACACTTGAATTCAGCTACAAGAATGACGATCTGGGCGATCCTTTCATCAACGACTACTATGCGCTTGCACTCGGTCTTGCAACAAAGGAAGAAATCGACCTTATCTCAAAGTACGCTTTCAAGGTAAATGAATTTATGCTCGACTTCTTCAAGAAGCTCAACATCGACCTTATCGACTTCAAGATTGAATTCGGTAAGACCTCAGACGGCACAATAATTCTTGCTGACGAGATTTCTCCCGACACCTGTCGTTTCTGGGACAGCACAACTCACGAGAAGCTTGACAAGGATCGTTTCCGTCGTGATATGGGCGGTGTTGAGGACGCTTACGCTGAAATAATGAAGCGTCTTATGGGCGAATAATCCCGACAATTGAAAAGAATCTAACAGGAAAAGGCAGGATAATATATGGGTGGATTTTTCGGTGCGGCGTCAAACAACGACTGCATAACCGATGTTTTCTTCGGAACAGACTATCACTCCCACCTCGGAACACGCAGAGGCGGTATGACCGCATACAGCCCCGACAGAGGCTTTCAGCGTGCTATCCACAGTATTGAAAACTCACCGTTCAGAACAAAATTTGAACAGGACGCTACGGATATGAGGGGAAAGCTGTGTATCGGCTGTATCAGCGATACCGACCCTCAGCCCCTGCTGGTGCGTTCAAAGCTTGGTATTTATTCGATATGCAGTATCGGCATAATCAGAAATGCCGAACAGCTTTCAACCGAGCTGCTTGAGAACGGCTGTGCAAACTTTGAAACAATGAGCAGCGGCAGTATAAACTCCGGCTCGCTCATCGGTGCGCTTATTGCACAAAAGGACAATTTTACCGACGGTATAAGATATGCCCAGAGCAAGATTGACGGTACAATGTCCCTTATCATTCTTACAAAGGACGGAATTATCGCCGCAAGGGATCAGTACGGCAGACTTCCTATCATTGTAGGAAAAAGGAGCGACGGATACTGCGTATCCCTTGAATCATTCGCATTCCAGAAGCTCAGCTACAGCACATATAAAGAGCTTCGTCCCGGCGAAATAGATATGATAACTGCGGACGGCTGTGAAGTGCTGAGCGACGGCGATGAAAGCAAAATGCATATATGCTCGTTCATGTGGACATATTACGGCTATCCGAATGCGGTATATGAGGGTGTGACCGTTGAAACGATGCGTACACGCAACGGCGAGATAATGGCAGAGAACGATATAAAGAACGGCAAGCTGCCCGACGTTGACTATGTATGCGGTATTCCGGATTCGGGCGTACCTCACGCAATAGGCTACGCAAACAGGAGCGGTATCCCGTTCGCACGTCCTTTTATCAAGTACACTCCCACATGGCCCAGAAGCTTTATGCCTACCAACCAGACAATGAGAAATCAGGTAGCTAAAATGAAGCTGATTCCGGTCCACGAGCTTATTGAGGGTAAAAAGCTGCTGTTCGTTGACGACAGCATAGTAAGAGGAACTCAGATGAGAGAAACAGTAGAGTTCCTTTATGAGAACGGTGCTAAGGAAGTACACATGCGCAGCGCCTGTCCTCCGATAATGTACGGTTGTAAGTATCTCAACTTCTCCCGCAGCACATCGGAGATGGAGCTGATTGCAAGACAGATAATTGATGAGGCCGAGGGTGCAGATGGTATCAGATTTATCGACGAGTACAGTGACACCAACACAGAGCGTGGAAAGAAACTGCGTGACGAAATATGCCGCAGACTAAAGCTGACATCGCTTGAATTCCAGTCGCTTGACGGAACTGTACGGGCAATAGGCAAGCCACAGTGTGAGCTTTGCACTTATTGCTGGAACGGAAAGGAATGACTCCATTGACAAGCGGTTTGCATGAAGAATGCGGCGTGTTCGGTGTTTTTGCAAAAGAAAAGACCAACGTTGCCGCAACAACATATTACGGATTATTCGCATTACAGCACAGAGGACAGGAAAGCTGCGGCATCGTTGTGAACGATGACGGCGTTTTCAATTCCTACAAGGACACCGGTCTTGTGAACGATGTGTTCACTCCCGAGCGCCTTGACGGACTTGGACAGGGCAATATGGCGGTAGGTCATGTGCGTTACGGCACGACCGGAGCAAATGCACGTCTTAATGCCCAGCCTATTCTGGTAAATCATTATAAAGGAAGAATGGCTCTCGCCCATAACGGAAACCTTGTAAACACTTACGAGCTACGTCACGAGCTTGAAAAGCAAGGCTCTATCTTCCATACGACAAGCGACACAGAAGTTATAAGCTACCTTGTAACGAAGGAACGGCTTGAAGCTCCGTCTATAGAAGAAGCTCTCAACCGTGCGATGAATAAGATAAACGGCGCATATTCGCTCGTTATCATGTCGCCTGCAAAGCTGATTGCCGCCCGTGACGAGAACGGCTTCAGACCGCTCTGCTACGGCATAACAAACGAGGGAACATATATAGTTGCCTCCGAAAGCTGCGCTCTTGACTCGGTCGGCGCAAAGTTTGTAAGAGATCTGCTCCCCGGCGAGATTGTTGTATTCGATGAAAACGGAGTACGCTCCATAAAAGATCATTGCGGCAAGCGTCCGCATACTTTGTGCGTTTTTGAATATATCTACTTCGCACGTCCCGACTCGGTCATAGAGGGTGCATCGGTTCACGAGGCAAGACTTCGTGCAGGCGCATTCTTAGCGCTTGAGCATCCCGTGCAGGCGGATATAGTAATCGGCGTTCCCGATTCCGGTATAGATGCCGCCATAGGCTATTCTCACCAGTCGGGTATTCCCTACGGCATCGGCTTCATCAAGAACAAATACATCGGCAGAACCTTTATTTCGCCCGGTCAATCGTCAAGAGAAGACAAGGTGCGTATAAAGCTGAACGCTGTTGCCAGTGTCGTAAAAGGCAAACGTGTCGTTCTTATAGATGATTCTATAGTAAGAGGCACCACAAGCGGCAGAATTGTAAAATTACTGCGTGATGCGGGAGCCACCGAGGTTCATATGAGAGTATCCGCTCCCCCGTTCCTCAATCCCTGCTACTACGGTACCGACATAGATTCGAGAGAACACCTTATCGCTTGTCATCATTCGATAAAAGAGATCAGCGACATAATAGGCACAGATTCGCTCGGCTATCTGAGCGTGGAAAACGCAAAGAAGCTTGCGGTACACGCAAACGGCTGTGAATGCGGTTATTGCACCGCTTGTTTCAGCGGAGAATACCCCACGAATATTCCCACGGAAATGCACAAGGATAAATTCGACAGGAAAATCAGCGAAAGCAAAGAAAAAACCACCACATAAGGACATCAGTCCCCAAACGGAAGGAATTATTATTATGAAGAACAGTTTTTCAGAAAGCTATAAAGCAGCAGGCGTTGACGTTACCGCAGGCTACGAAGGTGTTCGTCTGATGAAAAAGGACGTTGAACGCACCAATATCCCCGGTGTGCTTACAGGCATAGGCGGATTCGGCGGTCTGTTCCAGCTTGATATTGCAGATATGAAAGAACCCGTACTCGTTTCGGGTACAGACGGCGTCGGCACAAAGCTCAAGCTCGCAATGCTGATGGATAAGCACGATACGATCGGTATAGATGCGGTCGCTATGTGCGTAAACGACATAATCTGCTGCGGTGCAAAGCCTCTTTATTTCCTTGACTATATCGCTATAGGCAAGAACGTACCCGAAAAGGTAGCCGCTATAGTAAAGGGTGTTGCTGACGGCTGTGTACAGTCAGGCTGTGCGCTTATAGGCGGTGAAACCGCTGAGCATCCCGGAATGATGCCCGAAGACGAATATGACATTGCAGGCTATTCAACAGGTGTCGTTGACAAGTCGAAGATAATCGACAACAGCACCGTAAAGGAAGGCGACATCATAATCGGCCTTGCTTCCACAGGCGTTCATTCAAACGGCTTCTCTCTTGTAAGAAAGGTGTTCAACATAAACAGCAAGGAAGTTCTCGATGAAGTCCTCCCCACAGGAAAAACTCTCGGCGAAACGCTCCTTACACCTACAAAGATATATGTAAAGCCCATTTTGGAGCTTATCTCAAAGAAGAACGTAAAGGCTATCTCGCATATTACAGGCGGCGGCTTCAACGAGAACGTTCCCCGTTCACTCCCCGACGGCTTTACAGCAAAGATTACAAAGCACAGCTACGAAGTGCCTTATATCTTCAAGCACTTACAGGAAGTCGGAAACATCTCCGAACACGATATGTACAATACTTTCAATATGGGTATCGGTATGACCGTTGTAGTTGACAAGGACGATGCCGATGAAGCTGTACAGATACTCAGAAACGCAGGCGTTGAAAGCTACTGCATCGGTGAAATAATCAAGGGTGACGAGGGCATCATAATTGAGTAATATGAAAAATATCGTTGTACTTGTATCGGGCGGCGGAACTAACCTGCAGGCGCTTATCGACGCTGAAAAGTCCGAGGGACTCGGCGGAGGTAAAATCACCTGCGTTATTGCGTCAAAGCCCGATGCCTACGCACTGACAAGAGCCGCAGATAACGGCATAAAGACAAGAGTGCTCGCAAGACGTGACTATGCCGATGTTGCCGCTTACAGCAAGGCTATGGCTGACGCTTTAAAGGAAGAGCAGGCTGACCTTGTTATCTACGCAGGCTTTATGACAATACTTGACGAGCAGGTATGCGATGCGTTCAGGTATAAGATGATAAACGTTCACCCCGCCCTTATCCCCTCTTTCTGCGGAAAGGGCTACTACGGACTTCACGTTCACGAGGAAGCACTTAAAAAGGGCGTAAAGGTAACAGGTGCTACCGTTCATTTTGTAACAGCGGAATGTGACGCAGGACCTATCATTCTGCAAAAGGCAGTTGAGGTCAGAAACGGCGACACCCCTGAAATTCTTCAGAAACGTGTTATGGAGCAGGCAGAGTGGAAGATTCTCCCCCGTGCCGCACGTCTTTTCTGTGAAGGAAAGATAACCGTAAAGGACGGCATAACTATAGTGGAGGAATAATGAACGAAGAAAAATTCAGCGGTAAAGCAGAAATATACGACAAGTACCGTCCCACATACCCTACGGCACTGATTAACGTTCTTTATAATGAAATACACGGAGATGAAAACAGCCGTGTTGCCGATATCGGCGCAGGAACGGGCATATTTACAAAGGCACTTCTCGGAAAATTCCGCAATGTAACAGCAGTTGAGCCAAACGGCGATATGTATTCGGTGCTGAGAGCAAATCTGCCGGATATCACGGCTGTACAAAACAGTGCCGAAAACACAGGATTGCCGCAAAGTTCTTTTGACCTAATCACCACAGCGCAGGCATTTCACTGGTTTGATAAGGATATGTTCAGAAATGAATGTAAACGTATACTGAAACCGAACGGAAAACTTGCTGTTATATGGAACAGACGTGTGCGGAATGATTTTTGGGCAAGGCGTGACGAGATCTTTACAAGGTACTGCGAAACATTCCACACAGGGCACGTCTTTGTCGGACATAACGGCGTTGATGAGGACAAAGAGGGCGACAAATTCTTCAAAGAAGTATATTTGGGCGACTGCAAGGTTTTCACATACGATAACCCGTTTCTTATGACAAAGGAACAGTTTATCGGAGATACGCTGTCACGTTCACACGCACCGAAAAGCAGTGACGGCAATTACAGGGAATTTTTATCGGAGCTTGAAAAAGCGTTTGACGAATTTGTAACGGACGGTCATGTGACCGTGTTATATCAGACGGTGTGCTATCTCGGCACGCTGTAATCAACAGGAGGCTATATGGAAGTTGTAACACTTGAAAAAGAGCTTAACTCTCTTGCTTATCACGGCAGAGGCATCGTGATAGGAAAATCCGCAGACGGCACAAAAGCGGTAATCGCCTACTTTATTATGGGCAGAAGCGAAAACAGCCGTAACAGAATTTTTGTAGAGGACGGCGAGGGTATCAGAACACAGGCTTTCGATGAAAGCAAGATGGAAGATCCCCACCTCATCATTTATGCACCCGTAAGAGTTCTCGGCAACAAGACGATAGTTACAAACGGCGACCAGACCGACACTATCTATGAGCTTATGGACAAGCAGATGACATTCGAGCAGGCTCTCAGAACAAGAGAATTTGAAGATGACAAGCCAAACTACACACCGAGAATTTCCGGTATAGTCCACCTTGACAACGGCGAAATGAATTTCGCAATGTCAATCTTAAAGAGCGCAGACGGCGACGGCTCATCATGTCAGAGATACACCTACGCTTACAGCAATCCCTTAAACGGCAAGGGCAAATTCATTCACACCTACAAGTGTGACGGCAACCCCCTGCCGAGCTACGAAGGCGAGCCTAAAACAGTGGTTATTCCCGATACGGATATAGACACGTTCACATCAATGGTATGGGAAAACCTCAATGCAGACAACAAGGTTTCACTCTTTACACGTTATATCGACATTGCCACAGGCAAGTACGAATCACGCATAATCAATAAAAACAAGTAAGCGAAAGGAACTTTACTACAATGAACGAACTTCAGTTAAAGTACGGCTGCAACCCCAATCAGAAGCCGTCAAGAATATTCATGGAAAACGGCAATTCACTTCCTATAGAAGTGCTTAACGGCAAGCCCGGTTATATAAACTTTATGGATGCCTTCAACGGCTGGCAGCTGGTAAGCGAGCTTAAGAAGGCTACGGGCCTTCCCTCCGCAACATCATTCAAGCACGTTTCACCCGCAGGCGCCGCTGTAGGACTTCCCCTCACAAACACGCTCAAAAAGATATACTGGGTAGACGATCTCGGCGAGCTTTCACCCCTTGCCTGCGCTTATGCAAGAGCAAGAGGCGCTGACAGAATGTCATCATACGGCGACTTCATCGCTCTGTCGGACAAGTGCGACGTTTCAACGGCAAAGATAATACAGCGTGAAGTATCAGACGGTGTTATCGCTCCCGATTACGATCCCGAAGCGCTTGAAATTCTCAAGTCAAAGAAAAAGGGCAACTACAATATAATCAAGATCGACCCCGAGTACGTTCCCGAGCCTATCGAGCGTAAGCAGGTATTCGGCGTTACTTTCGAGCAGGGCAGAAACGAGCTTGTTATTGACGATAAGCTGTTCTCAAACATTGTGACTGAGAATAAGAATATACCCGAGAGCGCAAAGATAGATCTTGCAATAGCAATGATTACATTAAAGTACACTCAGTCAAACTCCGTAGCTTACACTTGCGGCGGTCAGGCTATCGGTATCGGCGCAGGTCAGCAGTCAAGAATCCACTGCACACGCCTTGCAGGTACAAAGGCTGACAACTGGTACTTAAGACAGTCACCCCAGGTTATGGGCTTACAGTTTGTAGATAACATAAGACGTGCCGACAGAGATAACGCTATCGACCTTTACATCGGTGAAGATTATATGGACGTTCTCGCAGACGGCGCATGGGAAAACATCTTCAAGGTAAAGCCCGCCGTATTCACGACAGAAGAAAAGAAAGCATGGCTTGCAACAATGAAGGGTGTAGCGCTTGGCTCAGATGCATTCTTCCCCTTCGGTGACAACATTGAAAGAGCGCACAGAAGCGGTGTAGAATACATAGCACAGCCCGGCGGCTCCATCCGTGACGATAATGTTATCGACACCTGCAACAAGTACGGTATCGCAATGGCATTCACGGGAATCAGACTTTTCCACCACTGATAAGCTCAGTAAACGGGCGGCACGTCCGCCCGTTACAGACTGTCGAAAAACCTCTATCGTTGATAAAAATGGGGTCGCAGGGGCGTAGCCCCCGACAGGGTCTAGGGGCGGTAGCCCCAGTAATATAGCCCCTTTCCGAGGGAAAGGGGTTTGGGGATAGGGATTGAGGACAAGCACTTTTGTTGAAAAAACATACTTTTTCTACAAACTGAAACGGGCGGCACGTCCGCCCGTTATTTTTAAATTCCGATAAAGGTATCACTATGCATTTTACTTACACAGATAAAGACATCCTTGACGGTAGATTTGAATTCAGGCAGAGCGGCACGTTTCGGGTACTGTCTGCGTTTGCACATTTGAAAATAATCATATCGTGTATAATCGAAGCGATGATTGCCCCGTATACTCTCAACGTATTATTTAACGGAGGCGCAGCATCAAATAACACATCAATCATAATAATCAAAATTGCTCTCGCTGTAATTCTGCCGATACTGCCGATATGGTATATACTCATAGTTGCAGGCGGCGAACAGCAGTACAGCTACTACGCCGATGAACGTCTTATGCGTATAGCAAGCAAACGTCATACCTATATTTTCAGGTACTCGGACATAGAAAACGTGACCTACAAGCCTATGACCTTGTTTACAAAGCAAAAAGGCTTTACAGTAACTGTTACGACAAAAAATACCACGCTGTTCTTCCGTTATATCATGCCGTCATGCGCAGAATTTTTTACCATACAGTCCACACCGTTCTATATTCTTCAACATCCGCCGATAAAAGCGGAAGAAAGGAAAGACCGATGAAAAAAGCACTATTATTGATTTGCGCCGCATCAATTCTTGCAGGAATGTGCGGTTGCTCCAAAACGATTGAACATCCCCCTTACTTCACTCCAAAAAATCAGACCACATCGTCAACGACCCCGGTTCCCCAGACAGTGACACCTCAGACCACCGCAGTAACTACTGCGGCAACATCAACGCTAACAACAAAAGCGGAAACAACAACCGCAAAGCCCGAAACCTCGAACACGTCTACAGACAAGTCCGAAACAAAAAAACCGTCACCTGCCCCTGCAAAGTATACCCCTGTAGGAAGTCTTGTCAAACATAAAGTAAACAAATTCTCTCTGATGTACGATGACGGAGTATACTTCAATACCGGCATCAGTGAATATGAGGAAGATAAAAACGAGCTTTATCTTGTACATTATTCCGATGACGGCGAGGTCACATCTAATATCGTTGCTATGTGCAGTGATGAGGACGAAGATACTAAAGGCAGATCGGTAGCCGAGATCGGCGAGGAATTTATGAGCTATTACGCCGTCGGTGATAATGTCGATTCATCGACCAAGAGTATGATAAAAATAGGCAACACCGATGTATTTTACGCAACTGTAAAATCTTCGGACGGAGATTTTTCGGTTGCCGCAACACAGCACATATATTTTGCCCGTCACGGCAATAAAGTGTACACATTGATAGCACTGCACCTTGACAATAACGAAAAAGCTGTCACAAAGGCGCTTGAATACACGCTCGGGTCAATGTCATTTGACAATTCGTTAAACACATGACAGCAGAGTCAAAGTCATTATCTGCCTCATTGACCGCTCCGAAGCTGCCCGATAATCTTTTTACGGTAGCAGATATTGATGCCGAGCTTTCAAAAGTGCGTGATGACGAATCGGATTTTATTGCGGCGGATTTTTCGAGACTGATATGTGCCGAAACAGATTTTTCAGCCATCTGTTTCAGAAACTGCCTGTTCCACGGATGCCGCTTTACAGCCTGCGATTTTACCGGATGCACTTTTATAGATTGCGTTTTCAAGGGCTGCGATATTTCAAACAGCGATTTTTCCGAAAGCTATTTCAAAGCCTGCTCGTTCATCTCCTGTAAAGCGGTCGGAACAGCTTTCAAATACTCGTTTTATAAAAATGTCAGCTTTGACGGCGGCAGCTTTGAGCTGTCGGATTTTCAGCGTTCAAAACTGCAATCGGTAGCTGTGACAGATACCGACTTCTCCTCCGCTCTGTTTTCTTCGTGTGAGATAAAACAGACGGAGCTTAAAAACGTTACGCTTGCAAGGTCTGTGTTTTTCGGCACAAAGCTCGCAGGGCTTGACTTCACCTCCTGTAATATCGAAGGTCTTACCGTTTCCGATACGGGAACGGAGCTAAAAGGCGCAAAGGTCGATGTGTGGCAGGCGGCAATGTTCGCAAAGCTGCTTGGCCTTATCATCGAATAATGAATAAATCAAAAGAAAGAAAGGTATTTTTAACATGAACGTACTTGTAATAGGCGGAGGCGGCAGAGAACACGCCATAATAACAGCCCTTGCAAAATCTAAGAAGGTAGACAAGCTGTATGCCGCACCCGGCAACGGCGGTATCTCGAAATATGCCGAGTGCTTTAATGTAAAGGCAACCGATATTGACGGCTGTGTCGAGCTTGCAAAGAAGCTCAGACCCGACTATGTATTCGTAGCCCCCGATGATCCGCTGGTTATGGGTATGGTGGACAAGCTCAACGCAGAGGGCTTCAAGACCTTCGGACCCAGAGCAAATGCCGCTATTCTTGAGGGCAGTAAGGTTTTCTCAAAGGCTCTGATGAAGAAGTACAACATTCCCACTGCGGCTTACGAAACCTTCACGGACGCAGACGAGGCTATAGCATATATCAAAAAGCAGAACAGCTTCCCTGCCGTTATCAAGTGTGACGGTCTTGCACTCGGCAAGGGCGTTATAATCGCAAAGGACGAGCAGGAAGCAGAAAACGCAGTACGTTCAATGCTCCTTGACGGAAAATTCGGCAAATCCGGCAGTGAAATAGTTGTCGAGGAATTTATGACAGGCCCCGAAGTAACCGTTCTTGCGTTCACAGACGGCAAGACAGTAAAGCCTATGATAAGCTCTATGGATCACAAGCGTGCTTATGACAACGATGAGGGTCTCAACACGGGCGGAATGGGTACGATAGCGCCCAACCCCCTCTACACCCCCGATAAACAGCAGGAATGTATGGAAAAGATATTCCTGCCTACTATAAAGGCTATGGCAGCTGAGGGCAGACCGTTCAAGGGTTGCCTTTACTTCGGTCTTATGCTGACCCCGAACGGTGCTAAGGTAATTGAGTACAACTGCCGCTTCGGTGATCCCGAAACACAGGTGGTTCTCCCCCTACTTGAAACGGATATTATGGATATAATCGAAGCTGTCTGGGAAGAAAAACTCGATACGCTTGACATCAAGTGGAGCGATAAATCTTGCGCCTGCGTTGTAATGGCAAGCGGCGGCTACCCCGAAAAGTATGAAACAGGCAAGGTGATAAGCGGACTTGACGAAAACGGTCAGTGCGAGGGTGCATTCGTTTACCACGCAGGCACAAAGCTGGAGGACGGAAAGTTCCTTACGGCAGGAGGACGTGTTCTCGGCATTACCGCTTACGGCGATACATTAAAGGAAGCACTCGACACAGCTTATAAGGCAGTGGATACGATCAGCTTTGAAAAGGCACATTACCGCCACGATATAGGAAAAAAAGCTCTTTCCGCTTTAAAATAATTCCCGAAAACACTTGCATTTCATTTCCTTTTATGTTATAATAGCATTTGCGTGTTAGAATAATTTTGGGTTTGTACGATAAACAGATCTCGGACATACCCGTATTCCTATAAGGAGGACATATAAATGGGAATATTAGAAATAATCAGTGCTATTGTTCTGATTGTTGCCTGTGTTTTCATAGTACTCGTGGTACTTATGCAGGATACAAAGCAGGGTATGTCGCAGACGATTACAGGCGGTAGTGCAGACAACTATTATCAGAGAAATTCAGGCCGTTCAAACGAGGCTAAGCTGAACAGGCTTACAAAGATTGCCGCAGTGATTTTCTTTGTTGTGGCTCTCGTTGTTAACTTCATCGTTATGTACAGCGGTAACTTCAACAAGTCGAATAATTCTTCGACAACAAGCTCCGCAACATCATCTGTAACATCTTCCGTTACAAGTGACGATTCGTCAGCTTCATCGGCATCTTCCGATGCTTCATCGACAGATTCTTCCGCTTCTTCATCTGACGCTTCTTCTGCTGATTCCTCAGTAGCCGAGTCTTCATCTGAAACAAGCACAGAAACATCTGCAGAATAATTAATGCTTTTAAAAGCTGTCGCACTGCGGCAGCTTTTTTTGTATATGCCTGATTGTTCCGGCAACGTTCGCCGGATATAAGTAAATGCTGAGCTGTTGAAAAAAACGCCCTGTTATGATACAATATAATCAATGATTATTAAAGGCAACACCGCATAATTAACGGCTTTCGCCTTTGCCGCACGCTTGCTTGCATATTTTCCGCCATCTTGCGCAAATTTTGCTTGACAGGCGCCAGCCTGCCCGCACTCAATTTATACAATCTGACGAAAAATCTGACTGCGCAATCGCACGACAATAATTATGCGGTATAGCCTTAAACAAAACTTACTCGAAGGGACAACAAATGAAAAAATGCATCGCCATTTGCGGTTTTGCTTTTTCAGCATTCCTTCTCATCTGTATGGTCATAAACTTATTTAAGGGGCATATCGTAGCCGCTGTATGTAGTCTTGGAGCGTGTTTCTTGTTTTTTGCTCTGCCTTTATTAACTTACAAAAAAGGCAAAGACAGCAACCCGTAAATCAATCCTTGCAAATCATCCGACATCAGATTTCACACAAAATCTTATACGCTCTAAGGCTGTTCTAAGCTAACCGCACTATAATATCAATATCATAAAGGACGGTGATATTATGAAGCTCCTGTTTGCAGAAGATGAGGTCAGTATGGCTGAGGCTGTAACCGACATTCTGACCTATCATAATTATACGGTAGACACGGTTTATGACGGTGCCGACGCTCTTGATTACGCAAGAGCCGAACAGTATGACGGGATAATTCTTGATATAATGATGCCGAAAAAGAGCGGCTTGGAGGTGCTTAAAACACTAAGGAGCGAGGGGAACACCACTCCCATTCTCCTGCTTACCGCAAAGGCTGAGGTCGAGGACAGGATAGCGGGGCTTGATATGGGTGCAGACGATTATCTTCCGAAGCCGTTTGTAATGGGCGAGCTTCTTTCCCGTGTCAGAGCAATGCTCCGCAGGAAAGACAGGTTTACACCCGCTATAATGACATTCGGCAATGTGTCGCTCAATCTCAGCAGCTGTGAGCTTAAAGGACCGTTGCAGTCTATTGTCCTGCCCAAGATAGAATACAAGCTGATGGAGCTTCTTATGCTCAACAAGGGCATCTATCTTTCCACTGAGGATATTCTCGTAAAGGTCTGGGGCTATGAGAGCGATGCAGAGAGCGGCGCAGTATGGGTATATATATCCTATGTAAGAAAACGTCTTGCCGCTATCGGTGCGGATATTGAAATCCGAGCCAAGCGCAGTGTTGGCTATACTATTGCAAAGATCGGGGATGTTGACTGATGGTAAAACAGCTGCAGAAAAAGTTTATCATATCCGCTATGACAGCGGTAACAATTCTGCTTGTCGTGCTCATCGGCGGAATAAACGTTTTCAATTATCTCACCACCAGTGGCGATAACGACAGGCTTATGGAAATGCTCTGCTACAGCTTTGAAACCTCAACAAAGTGGAACGCAGATACAACCGACAATACTCAGCCCCCGCAGAGCATAAACGGCACTAAGCAAAATATAACCGATGCATCCGGCAATCAGAATGATACCGGGTTTGTGCCACAGGACAATGGGACTAAACCGCCCGACGATAAAAAGAACAACGGCTTTGGCAGACACGATAAAAACGCAGTGGATTCTGCACGCTATGCCGCCGTTGCAATCGACAAAAACGGCAATATCATAAGGACGGATGTAACTCATATATCCTCGCTTACCGAGGAAGAAGCGGCCGCTATTACCGAAGCACTTAAAAATACCGCTGCGGGAACAGGCGCATACAGCGGCTTTCAGTACAGGATAAGCGAAACTAAGCGTGCAGAAGGAAAGGTTATCATCCTGCTTGACAACGGTATGCAGATAAGCTCCTTCTTTACCGTACTGTTTATATCGATCGGTGCAGGCATATTCGGCTGGCTTATGATGCTGCTGCTCGTAATTCTTCTTTCCCGCAAAACTATCGCCCCTGTTGCACGAAGCATTGAAAAGCAAAAGCAGTTTGTCACAAACGCAGGTCACGAAATAAAGACGCCGCTTGCCATTATCCTTGCCAATACAGATGCAATGGAGCTTCACAACGGCGAAAACAAGTGGAGCAAGAATATCCGTGCGCAGACGCTCAGACTCAGCGGACTTATGCAGAATCTGCTGATGCTTGCCAAAATGGATGAAAGCTCAACAAAGCTCCCGATGTGCGAATTCGATATAAGCACTGCGGCAGAAGATACCGTCGGCGCATTTATAGAGCCTGCCGCCCTCAAAGGCATAATGATTGAACAGGACATCAAAAAAGGCATCAGGCTCAGCGGCAACCGTGACAGTATAGTACAGCTTATGACGGTACTGCTTGACAATGCGGTCAAATATACCGAAAGCGGAGGTGTCATAAGGGCTGAGCTTTACGGCAGCGAAAAGAACATAACTCTCAGCATCGCCAACACCTGCGAGCCTATAGACCACCCCGAAAAGCTGTTCGACCGCTTTTATCGGGGCGACAGCGCAAGAACGCAGAAAAACGGCGGCTACGGCATAGGCTTATCAGTAGCTCAGGCAATAGCCGAACTCCACAAAGGCTCGATAACTGCTGAAAATGTATCTGCCTCCGCCTCAGAATCCCGCACCGACACCACAGATAAACAAAACACCAATATGCTTATGTTCACGGTTAAAATATAAAACAACGGTTTGCAGGCGGCTGAATCGGGTCAGCTATCTGCAAACCGTTTTATCTTTAAAGTGTCTGATGTATCCCTTACAGCAATCGCCCCCATCCTGAAGATGTATCCGTAAGTTCCTTTTCTAAGTCCACACTAAAATTCTTTTGCTGTATTATTTTTCTCTCATCAATAATTAACAATCAAATCGGCATAGGTTATGCTGATCGATTTAATGAGATCATCTTCGGTAAACCTCACGCCAATACTATGATCATTAAGCCTACCGCCGGTTTTATTTTCGCCATTTACTATGCCATAGTAATAATAATGCTCATTACCTACTCCGGAGAGCGGTTCGCCATATCTTTTAACCACTTCTTGCTTTGTGGTTTCAGACGGAACTAATCCATCAATCGAACAATCGCTTTCATATATTGTTAAATTATAGATGATACTTTCTTCAGGTTTATTTTTGTTGTAGTTTTCCAAAGCGGCTATATACATTTCATTTCCGTTGTAATACATTGTTGCCAAGAACTGATTATCCCGAAGGTAAACGTCCTTCTCGTCATATAATTTGTAGCTCCAACCCTCTGGTATTTCGCCGAGTTTAACGGGAATTTCAATCGTTTGTCCTTTAATGACAATACTTTTTCTAACTCTATCAATGTCAAATCCGGTTTCATTTACGCTATTCGACACACCGACCGAGGTTATATTGCGGTCCGTTGGAGATGGTGTTTCACCGTTAGAACATCCCGTGAAACTACATAGCAATGTTATCGTTGCTAACAGCGCAACCGCCCTTTTACCTTTCCTGTCAAACCCGTGCTTGATTTTGCGAAACATAATAAACGCCCTTTCATTTGTTTTGATTTTTAAATAGAATTACTTAACAAACCTACATTAAGTCCATAATATATGTTCATTCTACTAGTTGTGATTTTCAGTCTGTATAAACAATTGAACCCAATCAACTATCTTGTATTCCTTAAACTCCGGCAGTGATACCTCTACGCCGTTTAACGGCGGATACTTATCATCTGAATTGTAAAGGTACAAATCCTTCAGCAACAATTCATCATCTTCAATCGCATATTCACACCAATATCCCCGCCAACAAGCAGTCGAACTGGCATGTGGCTCCATTCCGTAATTCTTTGGGTCAAACAGCATCACAGAAGATAGAGCCACGACGGTGAACTCTTTCTTTTTATATTTATATATATCACCAATTTGTGCTGTCATTCGTAATCCCTCCTTACAGCAATCGACCCAATCCTGAAGATGTATCTCCGCTCGTTATAAATCCAACAATTTCCGTTTTGCCTATTCATTCTGATGTCGCTTTTAAATAAACAATTAATTTTGTTATAGAAATCACAATGCCGTATTGTAAAGTAATCAGCAACGAAGCCATCCACGCAGACATAGCAGGATGAGATTGTTGCCAGAAGCCATTCCATTCACCCGTAAATACAAACATATATAAGGCAGGGGGAGAATAAACCGCAAACAACAGATACATAACCGGAATTGAAAACAACAACTGTTTTACATTTAAATCAAGGTACTTTATCACAATTATTGTCGGTATGCATATAATCAATAATTGTATCAATATATGCACTATAAATCCAAGCCAAGACGGATTGGAAAAAGAAAGAAGCAGATTCGCCAAATAATTTATGATTACGCCGTTGTATAAAACTGTCAAACCCCATATAAAAAGAGCTAATAATACAAAATTGCATTTTTTCAACAATTCCATTTAATTTGCCTCCTTTGCTGTGGTGCAGCAAATTATTTGTAAGTGCAAAGCACATAATCGGTTTCTGCAATCAATTCCGACTATACGGATTTGACTATCCGGATTCTTTGCACCGCATTTAAACTCAATCAAGTATCTCAATAGAACTTATTTCATCGGTCCTATAATAATAACCATTTGTAAGCCCTATTGTTGCTACGCCTTCGTCGCTATCATCTTTGCTTTCGTACAGAATAGCCGTTTCGATATGAACTGCGCCGTCTGTTTCTGTCAGCTTGACTTTGTGAAACTGAGCATTGTACAGCGTTAATGAATCAACCATTATTTTTTATTTCCTTTCAGTGGTGCCGCAGGTACAAGATGTGTTCCGTTTTTTGAGTAATGTATCGTTCCCCCCCCATTTTACCGCCCTTCAAATCTCAAACGAACATACAGATGAAGCTGATTTAATGACGGTTTCACTACCCTATAAATTTACACTACTCTCAAACACGCCTGGCGGATGGAACAGACACAGCCCGAGTTTTACTACCCTATAAATTTACACTACTCTCAAACAACGCAAACTCGCCGTACCGTCAGCAAGTTGTTTTACTACCCTATAAATTTACACTACTCTCAAACAGTGCCGCTCCTTCGGCGAGAATATCCTCTGTTTTACTACCCTATAAATTTACACTACTCTCAAACAACCGCAACAAAAGGTTTGCCATCGCCGACGTTTTACTACCCTATAAATTTACACTACTCTCAAACCAATCTGAACAATTGTACTTGTGTCCATATGTTTTACTACCCTATAAATTTACACTACTCTCAAACGTGTCATCTTTTCTTATTTCTCTTGCGCTCGTTTTACTACCCTATAAATTTACACTACTCTCAAACGATGTTACTGAACATAATCTGTACAGATTTGTTTTACTACCCTATAAATTTACACTACTCTCAAACCGGACTTATCAGCTACCGCCTTATCCTTTTGTTTTACTACCCTATAAATTTACACTACTCTCAAACTTATACTATGTCAACATATGTATATAATCAGTTTTACTACCCTATAAATTTACACTACTCTCAAACCTTTAACAAAAGCTGTTGGCGATGTTTTCAGTTTTACTACCATATAAATTTACACTACTCTCAAACCTTCTTTTCCCTGCTTTGCGAGTATTGCGAGTTTTACTACCCTATAAATTTACACTACTCTCAAACTGTGGCTCGGGAAGTAAGGGTAGTTTTAAGTTTTACTACCCTATAAATTTACACTACTCTCAAACCAGTGTCTCCTGCAAACGCAACACTATCTGGTTTTACTACCCTATAAATTTACACTACTCTCAAACAAGCAAGACAGCCGTGCGAAAACGGCTGTCGTTTTACTACCCTATAAATTTACACTACTCTCAAACAGTTCGGTTGCACTACGTTATAAAGTACGTGTTTTACTACCCTATAAATTTACACTACTCTCAAACAGTACGCATCCCACGAGCGCTTGGGGTACTGTTTTACTACCCTATAAATTTACACTACTCTCAAACAAAGTTCCTAAACACAACGACAGCCCACAGGTTTTACTACCCTATAAATTTACACTACTCTCAAACTAAGGCTGGACAGTCTGCTTGTAATACTTCGTTTTACTACCCTATAAATTTACACTACTCTCAAACGACCGTGTTCGCTTCCAATTCCCACTCGGTGTTTTACTACCCTATAAATTTACACTACTCTCAAACGAGTGGAACAGACTTAACCGTGAAAAATGCGTTTTACTACCCTATAAATTTACACTACTCTCAAACTGTCGGCGACAGACAGCAATCCCGATTTTTGTTTTACTACCCTATAAATTTACACTACTCTCAAACACCGTGTGCAGATGCGTACCCGAGAGCACTGTTTTACTACCCTATAAATTTACACTACTCTCAAACGCATAACCTACGGCGGAGAAACTGTGAAAAGTTTTACTACCCTATAAATTTACACTACTCTCAAACCGTTAGCCTTGTTGGGCTTCGGCTTTTGCAGTTTTACTGCCCTATAAATTTACACTACTCTCAAACATATCCCGGTGATATGCTGCTGTCGGAAATGTTTTACTACCCTATAAATTTACACTACTCTCAAACTGTGGGCGCAGATATATCTCCTTGATGAAGGTTTTACTACCCTATAAATTTACACTACTCTCAAACTATGCAAGAGAAATGGCATAAAAAAGCTAAGTTTTACTACCCTATAAATTTACACTACTCTCAAACCAGCGTCAACTCATCGCAATAAGCTCCGCCGTTTTACTACCCTATAAATTTACACTACTCTCAAACGGAGATAAGCTACAATAATTTGTATCTTTAGTTTTACTACCCTATAAATTTACACTACTCTCAAACTTGCCGGAAATAATATCACAGACGAGCAGAGTTTTACTACCCTATAAATTTACACTACTCTCAAACCAGGAACGAATGTACAGGATAGGCTTATTGGTTTTACTACCCTATAAATTTACACTACTCTCAAACAAGCTTTTTTACAAGTAGTTTAGCTGAGGAGTTTTACTACCCTATAAATTTACACTACTCTCAAACGCATCGTACACATCGCACTGCCTCACGCTGGTTTTACTACCCTATAAATTTACACTACTCTCAAACCTCACTGACAACGCCCTCAATCTGATATGTGTTTTACTACCCTATAAATTTACACTACCCTCAAACTTATTATTTGAGTTCACGCAATCTTGTTAAGTTTTACTACCCTATAAATTTACACTACTCTCAAACGTGTCGTAGTACCCCCCAAGCATTTTCCCAGTTTTACTACCCTATAAATTTACACTACTCTCAAACCACCTATGTTACCAACACGGGTTAGCAAGGGTTTTACTACCCTATAAATTTACACTACTCTCAAACCATTCCTATGTAGCCTGTATACATTCCCCAGTTTTACTACCCTATAAATTTACACTACTCTCAAACCGGTTTTCACCGCATCCCAATTTATACCCAGTTTTACTACCCTATAAATTTACACTACTCTCAAACAGAAACAATTAACTTGCACAGATTATGCTGTGTTTTACTACCCTATAAATTTACACTACTCTCAAACCAAGCACTGTTACAGACACAAGCGCAATTGTTTTACTACCCTATAAATTTACACTACTCTCAAACTATTTGGCACTGTTCAACGTTGGAATTTTTGTTTTACTACCCTATAAATTTACACTACTCTCAAACAGTTTGAAAGTGCTGGAATGACCTCGCTTTGTTTTACTACCCTATAAATTTACACTACTCTCAAACCTATTATCAAGTATAAGGCGCCCCCAAGGGGTTTTACTACCCTATAAATTTACACTACTCTCAAACTTCCAGCCCGCCCGCCACGCTTGCAATTGGTTTTACTACCCTATAAATTTACACTACTCTCAAACGTGTTCACGCAACTGCCTGTCAAGTCTGCTGTTTTACTACCCTATAAATTTACACTACTCTCAAACGCGCCGCAAGAATTATCTGCAAAAAATATCGTTTTACTACCCTATAAATTTACACTACTCTCAAACTAACAAGCAACGATATGAGGATAATTACTAGTTTTACTACCCTATAAATTTACACTACTCTCAAACCATGGCGGTAACGTCAAAGGCACAAAACGGGTTTTACTACCCTATAAATTTACACTACTCTCAAACGTATCAATTCCAACTACTCTCAAACTAAGCCTTGCACGAAAACACTTGAAAAGCAGTTTTACTACCCTATAAATTTACACTACTCTCAAACAAAGGATTTATTACAATGTATAACATTATGTTTTACTACCCTATAAATTTACACTACTCTCAAACAGAACGAGAAGAAATAATGTGACACGGGGAGTTTTACTACCCTATAAATTTACACTACTCTCAAACGAATATAAAAGGGTTGTAAAAAAGAATGGCGTTTTACTACCCTATAAATTTACACTACTCTCAAACCGGCAAATGCGGCAATTGCTTCAGCTGACGGTTTTACTACCCTATAAATTTACACTACTCTCAAACTGTACTCTTGCGTTTACATCGCTTGGAATGGTTTTACTACCCTATAAATTTACACTACTCTCAAACTTCGTAAGGCACGTACTGTTAGCCGACTTTGTTTTACTACCCTATAAATTTACACTACTCTCAAACATGTTTGGCAACTTGGTAGCCACCGTCTTGGTTTTACTACCCTATAAATTTACACTACTCTCAAACGCAGTAATAACTCAAGCTGTGAACGATTACGTTTTACTACCCTATAAATTTACACTACTCTCAAACGACAACAGCGTTAGCTGTGATGTGACGCTGGTTTTACTACCCTATAAATTTACACTACTCTCAAACTATCGGTTAAATTGTTTGTTGTTGTGTCTTGTTTTACTACCCTATAAATTTACACTACTCTCAAACTGTGCTTGCACTTAAGCCAGATATGCTCAAGTTTTACTACCCTATAAATTTACACTACTCTCAAACCCGTCTATCAATCTCATTACTTTCACGGAGTTTTACTACCCTATAAATTTACACTACTCTCAAACTTTAGTATATCACAGATAAAACAGCTTGTCGTTTTACTACCCTATAAATTTACACTACTCTCAAACTTACCATTATTTTTCCACCTCTACCTTCGTGTTTTACTACCCTATAAATTTACACTACTCTCAAACAAAGCAATTTTTGTAAGAGCTAAAACATACGTTTTACTACCCTATAAATTTACACTACTCTCAAACTTAACGCTTACTATAAAGCGGATGTCACGAGTTTTACTACCCTATAAATTTACACTACTCTCAAACGACTTCAACCCCTTTAACTTGCTCAGGTAAGTTTTACTACCCTATAAATTTACACTACTCTCAAACCGCTTGACGCAGTACCTTGTGTACTTGTCGGTTTTACTACCCTATAAATTTACACTACTCTCAAACCAGTACAAGATCCCGTCTGTGTCATACTGCGTTTTACTACCCTATAAATTTACACTACTCTCAAACGTGGGATTTACTTATCGCACATCCTCCTTGGTTTTACTACCCTATAAATTTACACTACTCTCAAACTTGCGTATGCGTCCGATGGCAACGCTGACTGTTTTACTACCCTATAAATTTACACTACTCTCAAACTTTCGTCTGCGGTCATTTTCTTCAATTTTGGTTTTACTACCCTATAAATTTACACTACTCTCAAACCCTTCTTATGCTCCATATCGTAGCCGTAAAGTTTTACTACCCTATAAATTTACACTACTCTCAAACCCCTTGACGCTGTGCCGTGTATACTTGTCGGTTTTACTACCCTATAAATTTACACTACTCTCAAACAGATACTACTGCCACTGACACAACTGACACGTTTTACTACCCTATAAATTTACACTACTCTCAAACCCATCGTACTCGTCCCACAGCGGTACAAAGTTTTACTACCCTATAAATTTACACTACTCTCAAACTAAGCTGACACACCAGATGATAGACGACTTGTTTTACTACCCTATAAATTTACACTACTCTCAAACTCCAAGCCTGCCGTAACTCGCCTCGCCTCAGTTTTACTACCCTATAAATTTACACTACTCTCAAACCAACATTGCACACGTTATACCCACCCGCTAGTTTTACTACCCTATAAATTTACACTACTCTCAAACGATATGTGCCCTTATTTATGTGTAGCAACAGTTTTACTACCCTATAAATTTACACTACTCTCAAACTGCCGTTGACGCACTCAAAACGCCTAACTTGTTTTACTACCCTATAAATTTACACTACTCTCAAACATAAAGGTTATCGTTATGCTGGCTGTGAGAGTTTTACTACCCTATAAATTTACACTACTCTCAAACTGTATGACTTTGTCATGTTAAAAATCTCTCGTTTTACTACCCTATAAATTTACACTACTCTCAAACCGATAAGACAACCATCGGCGGTTGCTGTTTGTTTTACTACCCTATAAATTTACACTACTCTCAAACAGAATGCCCGATACTATAGATGTACGTTATGTTTTACTACCCTATAAATTTACACTACTCTCAAACTGATATCGGTATACCTCCACTGCTCTCAGGGTTTTACTACCCTATAAATTTACACTACTCTCAAACCGCGACGAGCATAATGGGCGCATCAGGTTAGTTTTACTACCCTATAAATTTACACTACTCTCAAACAGAACGCCCGATACTATAGATGTACGTTATGTTTTACTACCCTATAAATTTACACTACTCTCAAACAGTAGTCAATGACAGTAGTGACAGTCGCACGTTTTACTACCCTATAAATTTACACTACTCTCAAACTAATATCTCACCCGAGATATACTATGATAAGTTTTACTACCCTATAAATTTACACTACTCTCAAACGGTTTAGAACGCAGGTTAAAACAAAATTGAGTTTTACTACCCTATAAATTTACACTACTCTCAAACATGATAACGGCAAGGTATCTTTTCCCGAAAGTTTTACTACCCTATAAATTTACACTACTCTCAAACATGGACTTTCTCGCTGATGAACTTGCGGAGTTTTACTACCCTATAAATTTACACTACTCTCAAACGGGCGATGCTACTTTTTACTATAACTTTCCGTTTTACTACCCTATAAATTTACACTACTCTCAAACGTTGTAAAAGGAGCAGACTGGAACAACAATGTTTTACTACCCTATAAATTTACACTACTCTCAAACTAACCCTATCAGATATAGCGGTTATCTGAGGTTTTACTACCCTATAAATTTACACTACTCTCAAACACAGTGGCGAAGACAACTGCAGAAACTTTTGTTTTACTACCCTATAAATTTACACTACTCTCAAACCTCAAATTTGGAAAAGCGACACTACTCGCCGTGTATCTACAGGGTAGAAACTATCATTATAATATCACATTTTCTATTATGAGTCAATTATATAACGCACAAATCATCATCAATAACTACTCTTTTTTCGAATCTCGTTTTTCCTTTGTCGGACGATTCGATACACAAGAGTTGTATTCCGTGCTCAATAACAGATTCAAACAGCTTTTCTGCTTTTTGCAAAGAAAGACAGCTGCGAAGATTCACGCATATAAACACCGTTTTACCGGCATACTCGGTCATTGCAAGAAAAAACTCCAAAAGCTTTTCCTCCAAAGTATCATAGCTGTCCACAAATTTAAGTCCGAACATTTTTAACAAAGGCGTAACATCGCATATCTCATCCGTAACAAATTCACCTTCTGCATACTGTGCCAACTCAGAAATGTACCTCTCTGTCGCAGACAGCATTTCGTTTGTTCTGATAAACATGTCTTCGTTAACAGAGCATTTTTTCAAATGCGCATACAATTTGGAAATGAGCTCCTTACGGTTCATTTCAAACGGCACAAATTCCGTTATCATCGTTGCTTGTTTAGCGAATGATATTAGTTTTGCGTTGCACGATATAACAGAAAATCCTGTTCCTCCTTCTATCTGATCGTTTATATCATTCAGAACCGTGTAAAAGAAATCCGGATGTTCAATTATCAACGTCAGGACTTTATCCTCCGAGTCAACATATAATTCAATTTGCGAATAGGCAAACGTCATAAAATCACCAGCCTTTCGTCGCTGTCTATAACATCGGATACAAATTCGCCTGTAATATATTCCATATCCGCAAATTGTTTTTCCGTTATACACAGCAAAGACACAATACCCGCCGGAGGACTGTTACGTTTGATTCCGTCGGATATCAGTCTTGCCGCTGTGCGATTCAATGCCATACGGCAGTAAACCGATTCCTGAAACATCATAAAACCGCTTTTGATCAGATATTTTCTGAATTTTGTGTATTCCCGGCGTTCCTCTGTGGTCGTAACCGGCAAATCAAAAAGTACAAGTAATCTCATATATCTGTAACTCATTTTATCTCCGTTTTTAAATTCCGAACACGATAAAATCTTATCAGCGAAACATCGTTCTCCTCTATTGCGTCAAATACACTTCTGCAATAAATTTTAACGGCATTTGTAACATACTGCTCAGTATTATTGATTATTACGCTTTCATTCAATATTCCTATAATCTCACGTTTCTGCTCTGAGGTAAAAATGCGATAGTTCTTTTCTCTGACAAAACGATCTATCAGTGTTCTGAACGGCTCCATCAGATCAGAGGCAAGATTAAAATTATTGAACATATTATCGTGGAACAATCCGAGCTGTGTAATATATCCGTTAGATGTAATCTCACGATTGAATGCGGAAAGTATTATGCTGTATCCGTAGTTGAGTGCGGAATTAATTACATTATCAGCGTTTCTTGAAAACTCTTTTCCGAAAAGCGCATTGAAATATACTTTTGCGGCATGACCCTCCCTGTTGGTTTCATCGCCGAGTTCAATCTCGTCTATATATCCCTTAAGCATCCCTGCTTCTTTTTCATGACCGAATTCCTGAAGAACACGAGCCTGATTGCGTATTTTTTCGCTGACTATGCTTGTCCATATATACGCTTTGACATCTTCGTCCCACTTCACCTGTTCACGCACCCTTGCCGTACAGTTATGGCAGCCGTATAAAGGCAGCATTTCGCACGAAGGATTATGCTTCTCATCACAAAATATCAATTTCACCTTGCGATTTGCAAGCTCGTTGATAAGACTTGCGGTTATCGATACCGCACAATTCTCAATTATAAGCACCGATACTTCATCCAATAATACACGCTTGATATTTTCTTCACTTCTCACGACCATGAAGCCAAGCTTCTTATCAAGCTTGGCTCTTCCGGTCACAATTACAGTCCTCCAGCTCATAGCTCAAGTAAGTTGTCAGACTTCTTTTCATACAAGCCTGTCGGTGACTGGTCAATGATTCTGATGTCACTATATTTAGTATTCTTTAATATAGCAGACATTCTTTCGGTGTGATAGCTTTCTACACCACCAACCGGTTTCAGATTACACGTGTTAATTCGTCCTGTTTTTAAAACATCCACAAGTAACAGCAAAGTTTTCATCTGTTCTATAATAGACAGCTCTGCAAACTTATCTCTTCCTTCTTCCATCTTTTTTCCGGCTTCCGCAAGCTTGTTTATTTTGCTGAAAGGCTCAGAAATACACTTTTTAGCTATCTCATCGTACACTTTAAGATTTGATAAAACGTCAAAAGCTTCTCCGGGCTTGAATTTACTGCCTTTATCACTTTTATCGATATACGATGATACAGCTTTAATGTAATCAGATGTATCCTTTGAATATATTGCAGCCATTGCTGATGAAATAGTAAAATAATGATAACTATCTTTTGAACGTATATTCACACGATAACCGTCAAACTCAAACAGCGTATTAATTTTTATTGGTCTTCTTTTCAGCGGAAACGATATATCATCGATTGATATTTTTGCAATGTTTTTAGCCGGCAATGCGTTTTTAAGTACAGAATATGCGTATTCGCTTGCGAAACTGTCATCAGAGAAATAACGCTTTTCACATAATAATTCTACCGGAATGATAACCGCTCCGACTCCTGTACATTTGATTAAAGAAAAGCATGAAATACTCTTGCTGTTATACCCTCCGTATTTCACCGGGTCGAGATCTTTCTTTAACCTTGCAAGATCCGGATTACCGGCTCTGTCGGGATTCTGATTAAAGAACCCTCCCTTTCTCTTATAGCAATAACGTACATATCTCACACTGTTTTTGCTCATCATACGTTTAACCGTATCAAAATCCGTTTCAGGATTCCATGCCGTTTCACCGTTTCTTGAAACCTTATGCTTAAGCGTTTCCTTGACCTTGATTGTATAATGCTTGTCGGCATTTTTAACAAAGTTCATAGGGTTGGAAGTAAACTTGACATCATGGACATTACCGATAACAATATTCAGATAAGCGTCCTTAGCATGATGCAGGTCGTTTATCTCTCTGCATTTCAGCATATCAAAATCATGTCTGAACTCCGAAACCTGTCCTGCTTTTACATAAACAATCTTACTGTCAGGGAACATTTCTTTAAGCAGCGTTGCAACAGCCTTTGTTGACTGTCTTGTTTCAACAAGCTGACGTTCAATAAATCCTGCGAGCTCATCTTCGGTAAACGGCGTTGAACGTGTCAATCTCTCATATTTTACCTTGTCTGTCGGATTTTTAGGATCACGATAAAACAGATTTTTCCAAAGCGGATGCATTTTATTTCTTATCTCAGCTTTTATCGGATAATCGTCCGACTTCTCACCGTTAAGCTGTGATTTTACAAGCACCTTGTTATGAAGCGAATCATCATTTATTTTGCTTTGAGGAAAGATATGATCAATATCGTAGCAGTGATTATCGCCAAGACGACTGAAATCTATAGCCTCACCGGAATACATACATTTTCCAAACTGGATAAAATAAAGATAGTACTTCTCGCTTCTGAGCTGTTCATCGGAAAGGCTGCCAAGTTGCGATCTCAGATGCGATATATCTTCATCACTGACAAATGCTTTTGCAGAATCATACAGCTTCTCTATCTGTTCTCTTCTTGATGAAGTACGCTTTCCTTTTTCTTCTGGCTTGCCGCCTCTTGCCATCTCTACGAAAATCTTATCCGGATCCTTCTTTGTTATCTTTCGAAGCTCCTTAACTATCTCCATTGTTCTGATAATAGCTCTGGATACCGACGGAGATACATACATTTCACGAAGAGTCTGTGCAATGCTGCCCGTAGGATTGATCATATAGTACTTTTTGTTTTCTTCTTCTATAAAGCTCTTGTAGCCGTATGAATCTGACAGAATCTGCATTAGGTTGATGTTCTCAGCCCACATAAAATCAATAATGCTTCTGCCACCGATCTCACCGGTATTCGTATCAAGCTCATAACAGCCTGTAAGCAGTTTAGCTGATAATCTGCCATAGTCCTTATACGAAAGACGACTTATATATCTGATATCCTCTGCGGGTAAATCGGAATACTCGGCCTTTAGCCATGAAACAAGTCTCGGCTTATCTGTAGTAACGGTAATACGCTCAATTATTCTCTCAACATCGTTTTCTGAAAGAAATCCATTCTCGAGCAGCCTTCTGAAATCAAGATATGACTTAAGCGAAGACTTTATGTTAATATCAACTCCGCTTAACGAATCACCTTTTTCTTCGCTGAATGCACCTTTTCGCTTAAGTAATTCCGTGATTTTCTTGACCGTCACTCTTGACGTTTTCATAAACAGCTCATTGAATATATCCTGCTTCAACTCCGGTGAAATCTTTTCACCGTTGACTTTGATATTATTTATCTCATTCAAAACAGTATATTTGCTATACAGCAACGAGTATTTAGGAAGGACATCTTCACCGGCAAGATATGTGCATTTACAGGTCATTCTTCTGATAAATCCATCTTCGGATTTATCGAAATCAACCATGTTTTCAAAATTCCACGGATATATTCTTCCTTCAGCCTTGCGTACTATCCACACATTGTCGGTTTCATTTCTTTTTACCAAAGGTCCCACAAAATAAGGTATTCTGAATTTCATAAGCGTAAGAATCTTTTGCTTTACAGAAATACCATCCTCCGTCTTGTTGAGAAAATCAAGATAAGCCGATGCTTTATCAAGTATCATGCTCAGCTCATGATAATATAACTGGTACGGAATAACACGGTTTTCGTCGGTAACCTGCTTTGGACAAAGTGTTTTGCTGTTGCACTTTTCAATCAGTTCATTATATACCGCCTCGTCGTCTGATTCGGGTTTTATCTTTTCAAGCTTGCTTTTGATATATTTGCAAAATTCTTCAGAATTTTTCTTTTTAAAGTTTGACGGAAGCTGCTTTAACTTGACATCTGTTACATTATATGAGTAGCTGACATAGTTCGGCTTTTCACCGGCTGTGCGGAATATTTCATCGTACTGAGCCCTGTCGAGATATTTACGGACTATGTACTTAAGTGCCTTAAGATCCGATTTATGCTGTTCGTATTCGCACACCTTGGCATCGGAAATTGTTTTTTGACCTTTCAATACATCAATAAGCAACGACCAGTCATACATTGCTTTTACGGCAGAAAGCAGAGGAACATCGGTATCTTCCATAGAAGAAGCCAGTAAATCAATAGTGTCTGCAAAATCTGCTTTTCCGACCTCTACAGTCTGTATATCAAGTTCATCATAAGACGGATTTCTGAACAGCTTGGCGAGATTTGTTTTTCCTCCCGATATAAACTTTATAAGAACGTCAATATCTATCGGATATTCTTCGTCTTTATAGCAATCCGGTGTCTTTGTAGTTCCGAACAGCAGATTCTTGATTTCCCTCTCCTTTGCCGTTATGCCTATCTTCTTGCGGATAATAACAGAAAACTCGTTCTTTACACTTTCAGAAAAAGGATTATCCTCTATATCGTTTGACTTAAACCAATCAGTAAATTCGCAATAAGAAGAATCAAAATCAAGAACTGCCTGTACATTGTTTTCGTCAGCACCGTTAAGGAAATGTCCTCTGTGTGCCACTATAAAAGCACAGGCAAGATAAACGAGCCTTACATCATGCGGCTTATTGCTTTCCGAAAGCTCTTTTATAAGATGATGAACGGTCGGATACATTTTGAAATAGTCACTGTCTTTAAAATCCGCATCATCAAAGTATGTATTGAAATTTTTGCTTGTTCTGTCTTCCGGATAAAGAGAGCTCTCCTTTAACCTCAAAAAGAAATCCGGATCGGTTTTCAGAATCTCTTTTGCAAACAGTTCACCGAGCAATGCCACTCTTTGCTGTCTGCGGTCATATCTTCGTCTTTGCGTTCTGTGACCCCTGCGCTCCTCTGCAAGAGAGGCGGCTTCAAACAGGCTTACTCCCCACATTAAATTGTTCTTGTATCTGAGCAGTTCATACTTTTCGTTTGTAGTCGACCAGCCTACCGAATCTGTGCCGATGTCAAGACCGTAATAAATTTTTGAATTTTCTTTAAAAGACATATTGACATTCCTCCATAAATGTGTTATTATATTGCCATAGGATTTTACTACCCTATAAATTTACACTACGAGTTCAAATAAAAATTATTTCAAATCGTACTTTTTAGTACATCACAAGTGTTGTGAATATTAACTCACCTTCGGGTGAGTTTTTTATTTGTCCAAATAATCAATCGATATGCTTATTTATATATAGTATCATATCACATCAGATGACCGATTTC
>PPYE01071944.1_pt1 | contig 42644 bp, 24 predicted proteins | sample 1559881 | NCBI WGS metagenome assembly PPYE01 (sample SAMN08240022, study PRJNA423297) | Human gut metagenome, whole genome shotgun sequencing project. | reverse complement strand
TTGATGTATATGAAGACATAAAAGACGAATCTTAATGCGTGAACTTGTATTTTTAATTAATGGTAATTTAAATCAAAAAAATGTTTTTATGAAAAACACTAATTCTTATTTTAAACCTTTGGTACTATTGTTCTTACTTAGTGTAATACCCTCGTGGGGTTTTGCACAAAGTATCCGGGTGCAAGGTGTGGTAAATGATAATGCGAGTGAATCGATTATCGGAGCTAATGTGACTGAAAAAGGTACTACAAACGGAGTGATTACTGATTTGGATGGTAAATTCTCGCTTTCAGTGCAGAAAGGAGCTACGCTCGTAATTTCTTATATAGGATATGTGACGCAGGAAATTCCGGTAGAAAATGAAACCGAACTTAAGGTTATACTGAAAGAAGACTCCAAAGCATTGGAAGAAGTTGTTGTAATCGGTTATGGTACGGCACGCAAGTCGGATGTAACGGGATCTATTGCATCTGTAGGCGGCGACAAATTGCGTGAAGTACCTGCCGCTGATGTATCTTATGCTCTGCAAAACCGTATTGCCGGCGTGGATATGTCACAGACATCTTCTCGTCCGGGTGCCACTATGCAGATACGTATTCGTGGTACACGTTCTTTGAGTGCTACTAACGACCCGTTGATTGTGTTGGATGGAATACCGTTTATGGGTAGCCTTACCGATATCAATCCCAGCGACATCAAGAGTATGGATATTTTAAAAGATGCTTCTTCAACGGCTATTTATGGTTCGCGCGGTGCCAATGGTGTTATCCTTATTACAACTCATAAAGGTGTGACCGGTGCTCCTGCCAAAGTATCATATAATGGTTATGTAGGTTTGAAAAAGGTATTCTCCAAATATCCTATGATGAACGGTGAAAAGTTTGCTGAGATGCGTAAATATGCAGGTAAATTTGAGAATTCTATGGATGAATCGGATGATGTCAATACCGATTGGCAGGATCTGATGTACCGTAATGGTTTTGTTACCAGCCATGATGTTAATATTTCAGGTGGTACGCAAGGTGGAAACTACAGTTTTGGTGGTGCATACTACAAAGATCAAGGTGTGATTCCTACACAGAATTATACCCGTTATTCATTGCGTGGTTCGTTCGATCAAGGTGTAGGTAAATACTTCCGTTTTGGCCTTACCACAAACAGCAATTACAATGTGACTAAAGGCAACAACATCGGTCTGTATGGCGTATTGTCTGTTTCTCCTATAGCCAATCCGTATAACGAAGACGGTACTTTGAAGCGTACTGTAAAATATAACAGTCAGGATGAGGCATTCGTGATGACTCGCGATGTTGTAGAGAATTTGGAAGAGAAATGGTTGAACGAAAGTAAAGGATTCGGTACTTATAACAACCTTTTTGCGGAAGTTCAATGTCCATGGATAAAAGGATTGAAGTATCGTATGAACCTTGGTTTAAACTATCGTTCCACTAAGCAGGGTGAGTTTACCGGTTACGGCATTAACAATACGGCGCCCGATGCTCCCTCTACTGCAGCATTGGCACATTCGGAAACAACGAACTGGGCGGTTGAAAACTTGCTGACTTACGACCGCACTATCGGAAAACACCAATTCAACATCATTGGAATGTATTCAGCCGAACAAACTGTTTATACGCGTTCTCATGTGGCAGGTCGGGATATTCCGGCAGAGTATTTCCAGTACTACAATATTGGTCGTGCTGAAGGTACTATTACTGTAAATCCGAGTAACTGGAATTATCAAAAGACAGGTTTGATGTCATGGATGGGGCGTGCGATGTACACTTATGATAATCGTTATATGTTGATGGCAACGGTTCGTTCGGATGCTTCTTCACGTTTGGCAAAAGGTCATCAATGGCATACTTATCCGGCTGTATCTGCCGGTTGGAATATCCGTAACGAAGCCTTTATGGATGGTATAGAGTGGCTGGATATATTGAAATTGCGTGTAGGTTATGGTGAGACTTCCAATCAGGCTGTAGATCCTTATAAGACATTGGGTAGACTGAATACGCGTCCTTATAACTTCGGACCTACTAATTTTGCTACGGGATACTACGTATCAGAAATGCCCAATGCGATGTTGGGCTGGGAATATTCTTCCACATGGAACGTAGGTTTGGATTTCACTTTGTTCAATGGTCGCTTGTCCGGTACTTTCGAATACTACATCCAGAAGACACATGATTTGTTGCAGAACGTGAACTTACCTTCTACATCAGGTGTAGGTAGCTACATGGCCAATGTGGGTAAAACCGAGAATAAGGGCTTTGAGTTGACATTGAACGGTACGATTCTTGACAATCATAACGGATGGACATGGGATGCCAGTCTGAATCTTTCTGCCAACCGCAATAAACTGGTTGAGTTGGCATCAAAGAAAGACCGTGATGAAGGCAATGGCTGGTTTGTAGGCTATCCTATTGACGCTATTTTTGATTATGAATATGTCGGCTTGTGGCAAGAAGGAGATCCTTATCTCGATATTCTTGAACCGGGTGGTAATGTAGGTATGATCAAGGTGAAATATACCGGCGATTACAATGCGGACGGTACTCCTGTACGTGCTATCGGACCGGAAGATCGTCAGATCATGAGTTTGGAGTCTAAATTCCAGGGAGGTTTTAGTACGCGTGTGGCTTATAAGAATTTTGACCTGAATGTGATTACTGCGTTCAAGTGTGGCGGTAAGTTGTTGAGTACGCTTCACCATTCCAGCGGTTATCTGAATATGTTGAGCGGCCGTCGTGGACAGGTAGATGTAGACTACTGGACAGAAGAGAATACCAATGCTAAATATCCGAAACCGGGTGGCATTCAAAGTGGTGATAATCCGAAGTATGGTTCTACGTTGGGATATTTTGACGCTTCATATTGGAAAGTACGCACCATTACATTGGGCTACAACATGGACAACCAACGTTGGCTGAAACAACTGGGAGTACAAGGATTGCGTGCATACGTAACGATCCAGAACCCGTTTGTAATCTGTTCTCCGTTCCATAAGGAAACCGGGCTTGATCCGGAGACAAACTCCTATGGTGATGAGAATGTAGCAGTGGTAGGTTTTCAGAGACGTTTCCTGACAGTAGGTACGAACTCACCCTCTACGCGTAACTATTTATTTGGTATTAACTTGACATTCTAAAGTATTATGAAGATGAAATCGATATATTCTCCTATAAGAGTTCTTGGAACCGCTGCTTTGGGTCTGCTTTTGGCAACTTCTTGTTCCGATATCCTAGACGAACAACCCCGTAGCAGCTATGATCCAACTTTCTTTAAAACGGAAAAAGGTGTGGAAGGCGGTATTACTTCCATGTATTCTTATTTGCGCGACATCTACGGACAGGCTTATTACTACAATTCCTGTCTTACGGGTACGGACGAGGCTACTTACGGACAAAGCGCCGACGGCAACTTTAAGGATGCCGATCTTTCGGGAGTAGGAAACCTGACCTCTTCTACTTGCCGTGCGGATGCATTATGGGGTATGGCATTTACTAATATCAATACTTGCAACGGTGTGATTGCTAATGGCGGAGAAGTGGGTATATCAGAATCTTTGATATCCGAAGCGCGTTTCTTCCGTGCCATGTACTATTTCCTGCTGGCTCAGACTTTCGGTGGTGTACCCTTGGACTTGGGCTCTGGTGAGTTGGCTTTCAACATTACTCCGTCACGCACGTCCGTGCGTAATACGGTACCGGAAGTTTATACTAAAGTCGTTTTCCCTGATTTGGTTACAGCTGTTCAGAATTTGCCGGACAATCCTCGTATGACGGGTGGTTTGACTAAAACAGTGGCTCGTCTTTATTTGTCAAAAGCTTATCTGACTTATGCATGGTGGTTGAAGAATCCGAACAATATTCCTACTTATCCGGAATGTCAGAGGACCGATCCTGATGGACATGATGCGGCTTGGTATTTCCAGCAAGCTTATAATATCGCTGTAGAAGCCATAGAGAATCCTGGTCCGTTCGGTTTGGAAGAAAGTTTCTGGAAAGTGAATGCAGGAGTTAATGATCGCAATAAGGAAATCTTGCTTTATGCTGACCATACTCAAGAAGATGAATATTATAATGGTGGTAGCTTGTCATACGGTGGTGGTGGCGCTCCCGATAACTTTGCCGGATGGATGATGAACTGGAATTATACGGATGCGCAATCTAAAGTGAACGGTGTCACTGTGGCTCCTGTCATTCGTGTGGCAGAGCAGGCTTATGGTCGCCCTTGGACTCGTATGGCTCCTCCTCATGGGGTGTTTACTCGCACTTTCGCTGATAAAGTGAATGACTCTCGTTATGATGGAACTTTCACGACAGTATATCGTGGAAATTGGTCAACCAATGGTGCCAATTGGGATGCAGTGGAAAACGCCAACGGAATGATGGTAAAAGAAGGGGAACCAATTTTCTCTTTCTTGCTTGAAGAGGATCCTAACGTTGCCTATGGTTCCAATTTGGGTAATTTAGGCGCAGGTACTCTGCCCGGACGCGCCGATTGGGTAATGAATCCCAGTGGAATTAGCCGTCGTATATTTCCTGGACTGTGGAAATTAGGTCCGTATCGTACGGATAACGGTACAGGTACAGGCCAGCCGAATGCAGGTAGTACTCGTCCTTACAATATAGCTAAGTTTTCTGAACTTTATTTGGTGGCTGCTGAGGCTGCAGTAGAGGGTGCGACTACTAAGAGCGGAAAGAATGCGCGCGAACTGGTGAATGTTCTTCGTGCACGTGCCGGTAAATGGACATTCAGTAATGCTCTTAATGCAGAAGTATTGGAAGACCATAGTGCGGAAATGGTTGCCGCCACTCCGGTTACCATTGATATCGACTATATTCTTGATGAACGTTCACGCGAGTTCTTTGGTGAGGGTTATCGCTGGTTCGACCTTGTTCGTACACAAAAGTGGAATGAATATGCTGATGAGTATGTGATTTGTGGAAACGATAAGGGAGATCATACCCCGAAAACTTACCGTCGTACTATCGAAGCGTTCCATTATCTTCGTCCCATTCCGCAAGGACAATTGGACGGTATGGAAATGACCAAAGAAGAAAAGATGGCCTATCAGAATCCGGGATACAGAGATTGAACCGGAATGTATAGACTTTTACGACAATTTATTAATGTACGTATGCAAGATTGACCTATAAGGGGTTAACAATTAGGTCGCTTAGTTTGATATTCTTACTTTTTGATCAAAAGGTAATTGTGGATTTTCTAAAATTCAAAAAGAGAATATAGAACTGAGCGACCTATTATTACCGGTAAACTTTCAGGCTATTGCTGTTAAACTATTGTGCTTATACTGATAAACCCGACAGTCTGCTTTATTTCATTCCACTTTATTTTTCTCCATGGTATCCACGATATTGGACTTTGCGTTGTTGGCACTCTGTTCCATATAGATAGTGGGCGAGACACCGAATAATTCCTTGAACGCTGTCGAAAAATGAGTGGTGTTGGCAAAACCTACCGCCTCTGCCACTTCCGTGATGTTATGGTGTTTCTGTGCAAGTAGGAGGGCAGCTTGTTTCAACCGGACATTGCGTATAAAGTTGCGTGGTGATTGGTTGGTGAATTCTTTTATTTTGCGATATAAGTGTACACGACTGATTCCTGCTTCTGCTGCAATCATTTCCACGCTGAGATTTGGGTTTGCCATTTCCTTGTTAATGATGGCCATTACACGTGCTATTAGCTTTTCATCCGGTGATTGAACCTCAATCGGTTGTACCTTATCTGTTTGTTCCATACTTCCGTTAAAGGTGTTTTTTATCAGTTCGTGCCTGTAGATGACATTTCGGATTGTTTTTTTCAGAACGTCTATATTGAACGGTTTTGTGATATAGGCATCCACTCCTCCTTCTAAAGCCTCCAGATTACTTTCTTCATTAATTTTGGCAGTCAGCAGGATGACCGGAATGTGGCTGACAAGAATGTTTTGTCTTATTTTCCGGCAGAGGGTCATTCCATCCATTTCCGGCATCATGACATCACTGATAAGGGCGTCGGGTGCATCCTTTATGATTTGCTCAAAAGCTTCTTGTCCATTGTTACATTCAGTTATGTGGTAGTCGGGGGTTAGTTCCTGACGTATGTATCTGCGTATCTCTTCATTATCATCTGCTATCAGTATGCGATATTTGGTTTTGGTGCGTATTCTTTCTTTTTCCTCATTTTCAGGTAAGAATATGGGTAACACCGGATTATTGTCAGATGCGATCTGTCCTTCAGTGTTAGTTTCTTCTATTTCCTCCGGTTTCAAGTGTTCTTTTCCTAATGGCAGGCGAATGATGAATCGGCAACCGGCTTTTTCTTTATTATTTTCGGCATGGATTGTTCCTTTATGTAATTCAACTAGCGATTTGGTCAAATGTAGACCGATTCCGGTACCTGAATTATTTAATCTGTTGGCAACTTGATAAAAACGGTCGAAAATACGTTCTATTTCTTTTTCGTCAATACCCGTACCGCTATCTTCTATTACAATCTTAAAATAAGCTGGTTTTGTTTCGTACGCTTCATGTGTTTGCAGGTAGATATTGATTTCTCCTCCTGATTCGGTGAACTTAAATGCATTTGAGAGTACATTGAATATGGCCTTATCAAGATTTTCAGGATCTATCCAGGCACGTAGTTCTTCTGTATCGGGATGGAAGTTCAAGCTAATCTTTTTGGCATTTGCCTGATATTCGAAGCTACTGGATAGATTACGTATAAACTCTACTATTTCTACTTCTCTAAATTTCAGTTGCATCTGGCCTTTGTCAAGCTTGCGGATGTCCAGTAGCTGATTCACCAATTGGAGGAGACGTCCAGCGTTACGCGAGATGGTTTGGTAGTTTTTTTGGCGTTCTTCGTTTCTGTCCTTGCTCATTAGTTTTTGCAGGGGGCTGAGGATAAGGGTGACCGGGGTACGGATTTCGTGAGAGATGTTGATGAAGAATTGTAACTTGGCCTCGTTGATTTCTTCAGCATGTATGTGTTCTAATAATTTTTGGTGAACTTGATAGCGATGGCGTATCTGTGCGCCAATGATGTAAATTATGGTCAGTGCTATCAGCAGGTACACTCCTTTGGCCCAATTTGATGCATACCATGCGGGAGAGATATTGACAATGAAATTTTTAGGTTCGGAATAGAAAGTATAATCTTTGGCCTTGATACTGAACTTGTAAGTGCCGGGTGTCATGTCATTAAAAGATATCCGGTTAATACCTGATTGCATAGTCACCCACTGTCCGTTGTTGACTGAGTACATATAAGTAATGCGTTCAGGATTGAAGAATTCCATGACAGAAAACTCCATGCTGAAAGAATTATGTTTGTGCGACAGATTGAACTGTTGAGCATTCATAACGGAGGTTTCTATGATTCTTCTTCCTTCGGACAACGTATTACTGTTGACGCTTTGATTGTGTATATAGAAACCGGTGAGATGCACGGAAGGAGTGGTAGCTATATCTTTTATTTCTGCAGGATTAAAATAGGTAACCCCGTTAATTCCACCGAACAGAATATGTCCGTTGTTGTCGGTACAAACGGCTCTTTTGCTGAACTCATTACCTTGCAGGCCATCATTGGCATAATAAGGGGTAAAGTTGCCTTTTTGTGGGTTGTAGCGTGCTATCCCGTGGTTGGTACTGAACCATAAAGCGCCATTGATATCTTGGGTGATGGCGCATATGATGTCACCAGGCAGTCCGTCTTTTTGTGTGTATTCACGTATTTTATATTCTTGGGGATGCATGGCTTTCAGCCCCTCCGATGTGCCTATCCATATAGTGCCTTCTTTGTCTTCATAAAGGGAATGGATGACGGAATTTGGAAGGAGTGTATTGGTGTTGAAAGCGGTGGCAAGGTGCATGGTTTTCAGGTCAAGGCAACCCAGCCCGTCATAAGTGCCGATATAGAGTCTTTCGTCATGACTGTGTAACAGGCTGGTTATCCAGTAACCGGGCAAGAAGTTGCCGGTTGCATAGTATGTACTGTCTTCTTGTTCATAGCGATGCAAGGTTTCGGTGTTTAGATCTATGTAGTAAAGTCCGTTACCCATGGTGCCTATCCAGAGTCGGTCGTGTTTGTCTTCTGCAAAGCTGTATACACGCAGTTTCCCTTCTTTGCTGTCTGCATCGGTTTTTCTTTTGAAATATTGGCAATGGCCGGTTTCTTTGTCAATCTTAGCCATACTTTGCATGTATGAACCTATCCAAAGATTCTGACGCGAGTCTTCGTAGATACTCATGATGGTTGAAGGTACTGAGCCGGTTTCCTGTGTAGGAGGGAAGTGGACGGTATGTTTACCATTCTTTTCCACTTTGTATAAACCATCGTTGTCTGTCCCTATCCATAATGTGCCGTCATGATCGTTACAGACAGACATAATACAATTGGAACCGATGATATTGTTTCGTACGGATTTGTATCCTATATATTGAAAACCATTGGCAATGGCAGGAATCAGCAATACCCCTTTTTGGAAGAATCCCAACCACAGATTGCCGAAACGGTCTTTCATAATGGAATGAATTTTTGACTTGTCAAGGTTGAAAGTGGTGATGTTTAACTGATTTTCTGTGATAGTGCGACTTTGAATGTTATATACTTTCAAACCGTATCCGTCAGTTCCAATGTATATTTCGTCCGGCGTGGCAAGAAGAAGACTTTTGACAGGTAATTCAGGGTGATTGGCATAGATGATGGGTTCAAATAAGTCGAGAGTTGGATTATATTTAAGTAGTCCTTTACCTAAGGAACCAATGTAAATCTGTTTGTCGGGGGTCTCACAAATACTACTAATGGTATATTCTGATTCGTTTGCCCCTTTCTGATAGCAGTGTAGTTGTTGGTTCCGGTCTATTCTGAAAATTCCATTTTCACCGGCACTTATCCATAGGTTACCATTACGGTCTTCGTGAAGCGCATTTACGATGGGGATAGGGATTCTTTTCTCCATGCTAATTCCGACCAGTCCTTTATGGGTGTTTGTAATCTTGAACAATCCTTGACCGGCGGTACCCACTAATAAATCTCCGTTACTCAGTTCTTCTATGGCGGCTACGTTAGGCTCTACTATTATACCATCTTGCAGAATCAGTGGGATATCGGTAAAGCGGTCGGCATCAGCACTGTAGTGTTGTAATCCACTTAATGTTCCTACAAAACACTCCTTCTTGCTGCTTTCAAAGACACAACGTACATAATTGTTTGCTAAGGAGTGTTCATCGTTTTTGTCGCTTTTGTAGATAGAGAATTTGGCACCGTCATATTTGTTTAGTCCATCTTCTGTGGCAATCCAGATAATTCCGTTATGGTCTTGATAGATAGAATTTATCATGCTGCTCGATAACTCCTGATCTGCTGTAAATAGGCGACCTGTTTGTCCGTAGCACAATATAGACATCCATGCATAGAAGATACATAGTATAATAGATTTTTTGTTCATAAGGTTCTTTTTTTATATAGCAAGCAAATGTAGTAATTATTTTGTTATTTATGTAACTAACTCTTCTTTTGTATGAAAATATAGGGTTGGGGCATAGTTTATGTGAGTTGTATGAGCTGTGATGAAAGTAGATCATATAGTTTAAAAGCAAATAATTCTATTTATTTTTTGTTTATTTCGTTTCAAATCAATACTTTTAGACTTTCAATCAACCTTTTAATACGAATAACACCATGGACAGTTTGCTTTTCTGGCTGATTCCGGCCGCTTCCGTTTTAGCTCTCTGCTTTGCTTACTATTTCCATAAGCAAATGATGAAAGAGAGTGAGGGTACTCCGCAAATGATAAAGATTGCCGCCGCTGTGCGTAAAGGCGCGATGTCTTATCTGAAACAACAGTATAAGATAGTTGGCTGGGTATTTCTGGGACTTGTGATCCTTTTCGCTATTATGGCTTATGGTTTCGATGTACAGAATCGTTGGGTACCGATTGCTTTCCTGACGGGCGGTTTCTTTTCCGGACTCTCCGGATTCCTCGGTATGAAGACGGCAACGTATGCTTCGGCACGCACAGCAAATGCTGCCCGTAGTTCACTGAATGCGGGATTGCGCGTCGCTTTCCGTAGCGGTGCGGTAATGGGACTGGTTGTAGTGGGCTTGGGCTTGCTTGATATTTCTTTCTGGTACCTGTTATTGAATGCGGTAATACCGGAAGATGCTTTGACTCCGACTCATAAACTCTGTATCATCACTACCACCATGCTGACTTTCGGGATGGGTGCTTCCACACAAGCGCTCTTTGCCCGTGTAGGTGGAGGTATTTATACGAAAGCTGCCGATGTAGGCGCCGACCTGGTAGGTAAGGTTGAGGCCGGTATTCCCGAAGATGACCCGCGTAACCCTGCAACGATTGCTGATAACGTAGGTGATAACGTAGGCGATGTAGCCGGTATGGGTGCTGACCTCTATGAAAGCTATTGTGGCTCCATCCTGGCAACTGCCGCTCTGGGTGCTGCTGCCTTTATTCATACGGGAGATACGGCCATGCAGTTCAAAGCTGTTATAGCTCCGATGCTGATTGCGGCCGTAGGTATTCTTCTTTCTATTATCGGTATCTTCGCAGTGCGTACCAAGGAAAATGCGAAGATGAAAGACCTGCTCGCTTCATTGGCTTTCGGTACGAACCTGAGTTCAGTGCTGATTGTTGTGGCTACGTTCTTTATTCTTTGGCTATTGAAACTTGATAACTGGATGTGGATATCTTGTGCCGTTATAGTCGGTCTGGTAGTCGGCATCATTATCGGGCGTTCTACGGAATACTATACCTCACAATCCTATCGTCCTACCCAGAAGTTGAGCGAAAGCGGAAAGACTGGCCCGGCGACGGTAATTATCTCCGGTATCGGTTTGGGTATGTTGTCTACTGCAATTCCTGTGATTGCTGTGGTAGTCGGTATCATTGCTTCCTACCTGTTTGCATCGGGGTTCGATTTCAATAATGTAGGTATGGGACTTTACGGTATCGGTATTGCCGCCGTAGGTATGCTTTCTACCCTGGGCATCACGCTTGCTACGGATGCTTACGGTCCTATTGCTGATAATGCGGGCGGAAACGCTGAAATGTCCGGTCTGGGTGCGGAAGTACGTAAACGTACGGATGCCCTCGACTCTTTGGGTAATACTACTGCCGCTACCGGAAAGGGCTTTGCCATTGGTTCGGCTGCACTTACGGGACTTGCCCTGCTTGCCTCTTATATTGAAGAAATCCGTATCGGACTGACCCGTTTGGGAACCACGGAATTAGCGCTTCCCCATGGGGATGCCGTGGCTCTTCAGGATGCCACCTTCTTCGACTTTATGCATCATTATGATGTGACGCTGATGAATCCGAAAGTTCTTTCGGGTATGTTCCTGGGTAGTATGATGGCATTCCTTTTCTGTGGATTGACAATGAACGCTGTTGGCCGTGCTGCCGGTCACATGGTGGATGAGGTACGCCGCCAGTTCCGTGAAATCAAGGGTATACTTACCGGTGAGACAGAACCGGATTACGAACGTTGTGTAGCTATCTCCACAAAGGGGGCGCAACGTGAAATGGTAGTTCCTTCGCTGATAGCCATTTTAGCTCCGATTGCTACGGGACTTATCTTTGGTGTTCCCGGTGTTCTGGGCTTGCTGATCGGTGGATTGAGTAGCGGTTTCGTTCTTGCCATCTTTATGGCGAATGCGGGCGGTGCATGGGATAATGCAAAGAAATATGTGGAAGAAGGTAACTTTGGCGGTAAGGGTAGCGAAGTACATAAAGCTACTGTGGTAGGCGATACGGTAGGTGACCCGTTCAAAGATACTTCCGGTCCGAGTTTGAATATACTTATCAAGCTGATGAGTATGGTAGCTATCGTGATGGCCGGACTGACGGTTGCGTGGAGCCTCTTCTAAGGAGAGTTGCCTGAAAAAACAAGGGGTGAGGAAACTTAATAAATAAGCCATCTGTCAATGTAGAAGAAGTCATTGACAGATGGCTTTCTTTTTATCGAAGAAATTCATACCGTCCGGCAGTACCTTCAAAAGAAAGGATACCATCGTCTGTACGAACTTCCAGCGCGGGAATATATACCTTGCCGTCTTTCTTGATTTGCCAGGTTCCCGGAATAAGGTCGGTAATGACAAACTTCATAGTTTGGCTGCCACTTACCGCGAAATCAAATTTACCGGGCAGCGGTTGGCTGTCTTTGCTGAAGGTGACGACGCGGTCGGCTATCTGCACGCCTACTATTTTATCTGCATCGATACGTTTTACTTCATTCATTTGCAGACAGGTGTTGTCGGCTACTTGCATTACATTCAGGAAGTAGTTTTCGGCAGCAGCGGTTGCAGGTGATATTTCTACACGCCATGCACCTCTTTCGTTGGCATCGTCGGGACGTCTCGGCATGGCATCGTTGGCATAATTGGTGCCGAATACCCAAAACTCTTTTCCTTTTCCACCGATTTTCTCTATCCGTGCATCTTGAATTTCGGGGAGCAACACTTGGTTTTGTAACATGCCGGTGTCTTCGTTTTGGGTACGTTTGACGGTGAAACGGTTATTTTCTATTATCGGCTCTTCTATACTGTGCAGTAGCCAGAACTTCTTGAACTGAGGGTCGGAAGAGACAACTTTATCAAACACGATTAAGGCGGCAGGCACTTCGGTAGCGTGCAGGTTGAGGAAAACAAAAGAGCGTTTCGCTTCTTTTACCTTGTCTGTATAGGCTTGCGTGATGTCACCTTTCAGATAAGAATAGTCAGGTTTATTGGCATCGGGACCGAAACCATGTCCCAGGACTTTGCCTGTAGTATATTCCTTGCTTAATAAATCTTTAAAAGAGCGGCAAGTTTCCCAGCGGTCACCCGGCATGCGTTGTCCACCGTCATTATCGGCAAATTCTGTTTTATCTTGTCCGCCATAATTCCAGCTGGCGAATTTCTCGTTCGGGTTGTATACTAACAATGAGTTATGGGCAATGGTACGTTTGAAGAAATTTTTGTTGTGCGGGCTGTTATATCCGCCGGAACTTCCTTGGTAAGCTCCGGCATCTATTGCCAACGGGCCCTTATAATAAAGTTGGAACGAACCACCGTCCATGTGTTGATGGTTACCAAAGAATTGTTCATTGATTTTCATTTCGGCAATCACGCTGTTTTTGTCCCATGCCGTACGCGCTATCATCCACCCGAAAGGTGAGCCTGAGTATCGGGTCAGCGGCAAGTCATCGGGAGCCTTGGCTTTCAAATCAAAATCTCTCCACAGTATCTCGAAGATGAGGCAGTGGCTTTCTAATTTGGGTTTGAGTTCGTATTCGTAAGCCAGATAATTGTCTTTATAGAAGCTGGAAGCGAGCATGGCGGGCAGGGAGTAAGAAGGAATGTTTCTTTTGTTAGGATTCGTATCGCCTGCGGGCATTACTTGTCCGTCCGGACGACGGCGGTACAGGAAGTCGTATGGTACGAATTGTTGCGCGGGATTGTAGATTGCGCCGGCTCCCATACGGTCCAGAATCCATAAGGAGAACAGGTCATTGCTGAAACGCACATTGACATAGCTTGTTCCCTGATGGTAATTATGACCAGAATAGATGTAATTTCTTACCGGCAAGTAATCCTTGTACAGCATTCGGATGACATGGAGGTACATATCCGGATATTCGTCGTAGATAGCAATACCGGCTGAAAGCATGTCCCGCAAGATCATCCATTCGGACGAGTGTCCGGCTATGGGTTCGTTATTTTTGGGCGGATAACCGCATTCCATGGTCTTGGAGATTCGGATGAACGATTCTATATAGGCTTTCTTTTCCGATTCTTTCATCTGGTCGTAGCACCAGTCATATACCATTGCGCCGCACATCAGCATGACTCCGCTGGCGCGCGATAAGTCTTGTTTGGTTCCGAAATTGGTATGCTGCAATGAATCGAGCATGGAAGTGATGGCGCGTCTGGCTTGCTTCTTGTCACCATATACCAGATAGTCGAGAGCTTGTACTTGTACACGGCTGGTTACTCCCCGCATCTCAAAGTAGTAGCGAAAGCCTCTGTCGGTTACTTTAGCCTCTTCCTCTGCGGTGCGGTCTATGCCAAGTTTGCGCAAGGTTGCCAGGTTTGCTTTTACTTGCGGGTGATCCATCCGTTTCTTTAAATCCGGTAAATTGGCGGGACGTACATAGAGTCGGGGGTGAGTTGAGGGAGGAATGGGGATGGTGATGTCCTCGAATTTCTCCCAGGTTACTTCATCTCTTTTCTGAGCACCGGCTTCCAGACAAAAGATGAAGAGAAAACTCGCTGCTAAAAGACAATTTTTCTTCATGGTTGCTGTTTTATAGATTAATAAAGTATCCGTTCATGCATGATATACGGTGTGAAAACCATATACTCTGTTTACAAATGTAGAACATTCAACCATTACCTACATCATTATAAAACAACAAAATACTGCCGGTGCAGCATTCTGAGACATGAGTGACATTCTCCTAAACAATATTAGCGTAGCTGTGAAATTATAGAGGGATAGATTTCCAAGGAAAGCTATCCCTCACGCAAGAATTACTTCCCGTAATCATCGTACATCATCAGCAGATGGGAGGAACTCCAACTAAAGTGCGGCGCTTTCAACCGTTCTCCGGTATGTGTACCGTAGTTCTCGTGGATGGGTGCTCCTTCTTTCAATCCGTTCAGGCGCTCGAATACCTGCAAGGTATATTCATCGGCCAGTTTATGATAACCATAGTTGCGGAGTCCGCGAATGGCAAAGTAAGTCTGGTCCAGCCAGATGGGGCCACGCCAGTAGCCGCGCGGGTTATACTTGGGATTGTCTGCGGCGATGGTGGGGAAGGGGATATATGTGGAGAACTTCGCGGTGTCTTGCAGTATGGGTAACATGCTGTCCACCTGCGATTGCGTGGCAATCTGTGTCCACAGCGGAGTATAAGCTTCGCATCCCGGTTCTTCGATGAAGGAACCGTCTTTCAGGCGGCGGTCGAAGAAGAAATTGAGTTGCTTGTCGAAGAAGTAATCTGCTACTTTATCGCTATAATCGGGACCGTCGAAAGTCGCGTTCAGCAATCCGGCAAACTTCTTTAGCAGTTTACATTCCAGTGCCAGATAAGCATTCAGGTCTACGCTTTCCTGGTCCATGCTCCAGGCATCATCGGCTCCGTCGTTCTTCAACATCACGGCATCGTCAAAACGAATGGCATTGTCCATGCCGCTTTCCCATGCGGCAGCTTCCAGTGTGCCGTCTGTTGCACCGTATTCACACATGCCGTTACGGTTGTGATCGCGTTTCTGATACCACCATTTGTAGTAAGAGAGCAGTTGCGGGTACATTTCGGCAACGAAAGCTGTGTCGCCTGTATGCGTGAAGATTTCGTCTACCGCCCAGCACACCAAAGGCGGTTTGCTGTCGCGGACATTGTTTTCCGACGGGTCGGTGTAGATGCAGTCGATAACCATGCCGTCCGGTTGCTGATAATCGAACATGGCGCGGATGTTGTTCTTTGCCAGTTCAGGGTCGAATTTAGCGGTTCCGGCACTGAAACGCCAACTATCCCATGCCCAGAAACCCACAAAGTAGCCTACGGCGTGGCTCGGGACGATACCTTCATGAAGCAGTCCGCCGCGATGCGTGCGCCAGTTGGAAATAAGGGTGGTGACGGCTTTCACGGCTATACGGTCGTATTCGGGCTTCATGTCCTTGCGCAGTATCTTGGTCAGATAACCCTCCCAGCGTTCGGCATTGGCTTGCAAAGCCTTTCCGGGATTGTTGAGCAGGGTGGGGATATTCTGCAATCCGGCGGTCATCTCTTTTTCCGAGGTGAAGAAGGAAATGGCTACATGGACGGGATACTTGGGACTGTGAACAAGGGCTGTGTAGTTGTTTTCCGTCCGGGAAAGTGTCACGTCGGGGGTAAATGTTACGGTCACGCTTTCTCCGCTGGGGTGGCGGGCAATGACGGAGTTTTGCTCTACAGCAATGGTTACGTCTTTTCCCCATTGACTGCCTGTCAGAAGCAGGTCTTCCGCTTTATCGGACTCTATGCGCAGGAGGGCGGTTGAGGCGTCTGCAAAGTTAAGTCGTTGCGTGATGCTCCCTGCATCGGAGTGGGCGGACATATAGAGCTCGCCGGGAAAATAGCAGGTAGAGTCGGGAACGAAGCTGGCAGAAGTGTTTCCGGCGAAATCTACTGTGACGGCAGACTGTGCCATCCATTGGCGGCGGAACATATCCAGACTGAACGGGCCGCAGAAGCCGTTCACCCATTGCGCCTTTTCGGGCAGGGTGAAGCCCATCCATGAACCGGCGTCTGTGAACCAGCCGTAGCAACGGTGCAGGGTGTCGGGAGTGTAGGCAATATCCAGTATGTTATTGAAGGTGTACCTTTGCTCAGCAGTTTTTTTACTACCGGAGGTGCAGGCGGTGAGGCCTGCAACCAGTAGCGTAAAGCAAATGATGTGTATAAACTTGTGTTTCATATTCCTTGATTATTATGAATTTAATGTTAGAACCAGCACTTATGCGCCTGTTCCGCTGCATCATCCTTAGCTCCGAGTGGCAGCAGCGTAAAGCTGTACTTCCATTCGTGCGGTGTGATGGTATATTCCGGGTGCACTTGTGCCCCCCACGTATTGTCACCACCTACGCCCATCTGCTTGTGGTCGATGTTCAGCCACACCATATCTTTCTTCACTATGCTTCCCCCGTGGCGGCGTTCCACTTGCGAAGGGCGGTACTCGATATCTTCCATCGGGAAGTTCCAGGCACTGATACTTAGCGGTTCTTCTCCCGTAACGAGCAAACCGTCACCATCGGCATTGCGCAGTGCAACCCAACGTACATCGCAATGATTAGCTGTTTCCTGAGCACGCACATACGGATGGAACTGTTCCCAAACCGTGGCACTGTACAGTCCTACCAATGCTCCCGTCTTCCGGTCTGCATAGTTTTCCTGTGGTCCGCGTCCCAGCCAGGACATCCTTTCATATTCAGCCGGAAGTATCATGCGCATACCCAGACGAGGCATTTCGTTCAACGCCTGTTTGCCGGGAGTGAAGTGCATGCTCACGCGGACTGCTCCGTCAGGATGAATATCGTATATTGTTTTCAGCTTCGAGTCTTGCGCTTCCATCTTATAGGTAGCGGTAAGGGTAACCGTCTGTTGACTTTCCGTTATATCCAGGTTCTCCAGTTTGGCATCCTGTCCGGCAGTCTTCCAGGTGAGACAACGGTACAGATGTCCGTTCGGAATATCATTGTCCGTCAGCGGACGCCAGAAGTTAGGTTGCAGACCTTCTTTTATCAGATTCTTTCCATTGTAACTCAACTCTGTCATTTCACCGTTTTGAGCCGAGAAAGCTATCCGGAAATTGTTTCCTGTCAGAGTGATGGCGTCACTGTTGCGGTCTACGGTCAGTTTGCCGTTAGCCGGTTGAATGGCTTTGCTGGCAGGGACGGAAGGCAGCGCCCATTGTTCGATGGCGGCCTCGTGTCCTTTCGGGATTAACGGCGCTTTGTTTTTGGTGAATGCGCGCAGGGTAAGGAAGTACTCTTTGCCATTGGCAGGCAATGCTTTCAGAGGCAGTTCGATGTTGGCAGAGCTTCCCGGTGCGATTGCTGGGAAATCCATTTCACCGCTTTGCACTGCTTTACCGTCACATTCTACTGCCCAGCGCAGGGTATATCCTTCCAGACCGATGAAGTCGTGCCGGTTGGTAACCTTTATCTTATTGGGTGTGAAAGCAACCGGTTCAAAGTGGATATATTGAAGCACCTTCTTCACCTCATAGATATGCGGGTGAGGAGTGCGGTCGGCAGCTACCAGACCGTTGGCGCAGAAGTTGGAGTCGTTGACGATGCCTACAAATCCCATGTCTCCACCAAAAGCCCAGATGTCACGGTTATCCTTATCTTTGATAGCGAATGTCTGGTCTACCCAGTCCCAGATGAAGCCGCCTTGCAACTGGTCGTACTTATAAATCAAATCCCAGTAATCCTGGAAGTTTCCTACACTGTTGCCCATGGCATGAGCATATTCGCACATAATCATAGGACGCTTGTCTCTCTGGTTGGCGTGGCGGCGCAACGACCAGATGCGTGCATACATCGGGCAGTAGATATCGCTCTTGGCATCATAACCGCCACCCTCGTATTGTACCGGGCGAGTGGAATCTACCTTCTTCGTGTAATCGTATAAGGTTTCGAAATGCTTACCATACCCGGACTCATTACCCATAGACCAGGTGACGATAGCTGTGCAGTTACGGTCGCGCGCAATCATGCGGCTCATGCGTTGCATGAAAGGAAGTTCCCAATCCGGATAATTGGCCAGCGTGCCATCCTTGTGATCCTGCATACCGTGGCTTTCGATGTTGGCTTCATCCACCATATACAGGCCGAATTCCGTGCAAAGCTCATACCACGCATAATTATTCGGATAGTGGCAGTTGCGCACACCGTTCAGATTGAATTGCTTCATCAACTGAATATCGTGTATCATGGAAGCCACGCTGATGGTACGTCCTTTGTGCGGATCGTGTTCGTGGCGGTTCACTCCCTTAAAGAGCACCGCTTTTCCGTTAATCATCTGCATGCCGTTGCGCATCTCCACCGTGCGGAAACCAAAAAGTTGGGTGAAAGACTCCAACGGCTTTCCTTGTGCATCGAAGGTGCTGACTACCAGTGTATAGGTATTCGGCGTTTCGGCATTCCAGGCACGTGCATCCGGAAAGATGTGTTGCTGGGTAAATAAAGTATCCGTAGGAGAAGAGACTGATTTCTTCCGGTTATAAATCACCTTTCCTGCATCCAGCACTTTCACCTCAACGGTTTCTTCCGCTTTCGGCTGATGGAGGATGACATCCAGGTTGAGTTCTCCGTCTTTATAATCATTTATCAGTTCGGCAGTCATCCGGAAGTCGTGCACGCGGCTTTGCGGACGGGCGTAGAGATAAACGTCACGCTCAATACCGCTGTATTTCCAGTAGTCCTGTCCTTCAAGGTAAGAGCCGTCGCTATAACGGAACACCTTGACGGCGAGTTTGTTGCTGCCCTTTTTCAGAAGCTTCGTGATGTTGAAGTGAGACGGCAGACGGCTGTCTTCGGCATATCCGGCAAGTTCGCCGTTCACCCATACGTAGTAGGCGGATTCCACTCCCTCAAAGTCGAGGAAGATATCCATACCTTCCCAACCGCCGGGAACCGTGAACTCACGGATGTATGCTCCCACCGGATTGTAATCGGCTGGCACATGCGGGGGATTGGCAGGGAATGGATAACGGGTATCCGTATAAATAGGTGCATCGAAGCCTTGCAACTCCCAGCTTCCGGGAACTTGTATTTTGCTCCACTTCCGGGTGTTGTATCCCGGTTTGTGGAAGTCTTTGGGACAAAGTTCGTTGTTCTTTGAGAACAGGAACTTCCAAGTACCGTCCAGCGAGATGCGGCGTTCGGTGGCAGGATTTACGTTGAAACGTACATCCGCAGGCAGGGAGTGTTGCTTCAGGGCGTTGGCCTCATTCGTAAACGGAATGAAGTGCGCATGCATTGGCTCTCTGTTTATCTCATTGACTTGCGGGTTCTGCCAAGGTTCATTGTCGGCAAGCATATTACTGCAAATCAGTAAGGCGGAGATGAAAGAATATAATTTAAGTTTCATGATATCAATCAGATTAAGTGTTTATATCGAACAAAACAGGGTCACAAGAAACGGGACACTGAAATCGACCACGAACCCGTGGAAGATGGAGACAACTACAAATTGTTGTCCGGCCGTTCGTGTAATGATGGGCAGTGTGGTGTCCATCGTGGTTGCACCTCCGGCTGAGATGGGGGCGAGGTTACCGAACCAGCGCACCAGCAAGGGGGCAGCCAGTAGTGTCAGTATCTCGCGGCTGATGTTGGCGAGCAGTGCGATGGTTCCCAATTCGGCTCCTTTATATTCGGTGATGAAGATACTGGAGAGTGAGTAGTAGCCAAAGCCCGAGCCTACAGCCAGGCAATCCGTCAGGGAACGGTGTGTCAGTATCAGGCTGACTGCGGCAGAACCTGCCAGCGTACCCAGAATGGTCATGATAGGCAGGAATATCAACCGTGGATTGAGTGAACGGAAGTTTTTCAACGTTTGCGGGTCGTTGCCTACACTTAGCCCTACACTGAACATCAGTGCGCAAAGTGCATAAAAGCTGACTTTACTATCTATTACGATATCGATAGGTATCAGGTGAAAGACTCCGCAGAGTGTTCCCAGCACAAAAAAGCCGACTATGATGAGACTCCCTTTCATACCCGGCCTCCTTTCCGTTTGTATAAAGCTTTCCACAATGCCCAGGCAGCAATCACGCTCCCCAAAGTTCCGCCTATGGTGAGTATGACGGCTTCGAGTCCGATGGTATGAAGTCCTTTGATAATCTGTTCGTTTCCTCCCACTTCAATACCCAGTATGAAGAGGAGTAACCAGATGAGCACTGTAATGACTTTGTGGATTCCGCTCAGATTCCGTTTCCGTAAGAGGTAGCCCAGCAGCATTCCTGTGAGCATTAGTCCGATGATTGTAAACATATCTATGTCGCTATAGTAATTAATATAATCTACTACATTCGCTGCAAAATGAACTTTGCATTAGGTTTATCAATGTATCCTTTGTTTGTTTCTAAATTGTCTTTTCTCCATTCTAATTTAGGGATAAAGCTTTTGGTTGATGTAACTTGGATGTCTCCTATATTTAAAGTAAGAATTACTCTGAAAATATAATCATTGCTAATTCCAAACTTTGAATATTCTCCCATACTATCGTACAAATAAATCATTCCTGGAATTTGATAACGGTCATGGTTGTCTACTCCAGGAAAATACACTTTGAATTCAACGGCTTTTGCGGTGTATAATCCATAATAGATAGGGATTCCTTTACCACTGTAGCTCATACCTCCATTAAGAGAACCGTAAGGTGCTTGATTGCCATCATGAGTTCCTGTGAAGATATTGTAGGTGTAAGAGTCATTAGCTTTTATGTTAGGATTACGAATTGGGTAATACAGCTCTTTTCCAGCGCCATAAATACGGAACGTGGGAAATGTTGTTTCGCTGGTTGCTATGTGCCTTCCCAGGGTATTGAATTGAATTTCTGGCTGTTTTAGTAGGTTCCATACACCTAATATTCCGACTTTATCATTGCTGATATTGATTTCTATAGGTGAGAAGCCTCCTCCCAAATTGGTAGTAATATTCCCATTTAAGGTAGCTGTTCCATTAGTCGTAAATTGTAGTTTATATTCTTGAGGCTTTTGTTCTTTAGTCCTACTTGTAAATGACTTAAAAAGTCTTGCAACGCCTTTTTTGATCATATCAGCGACAGGAGACGATGCGCTAATGCCACTTACATTAATCCCATGTAAAGGAGAATTTGTCACATTGGAAGCCTCGGATGTAATATACTTTTTTGCATCTTCACCACTACCCTTAAGAATTCCCGTTTTCTGGCTGTTCATTGTTATAATATTTCCTTCGGATTTAAGTTTGTAATTCCCAGAAATACTTAAATCAGATTGAATGATACCACAAGGCTCAATTTGCATTATTCCGGTTGTAAAATATGGGTCGTATGCAAGTTCCAATTCGAAACAATTCCAACCCTCGGTGAATGCTTTGTTCTGATTGATGGTAATATTACTACAATAGACGTCTTGAATTTTATTAGGATAATCTATTGCATTTGCAAAGCTATTGGTGAAAGCTAATAAATTCTGAGGTCTGTCTATACGAACATGCCATAAACCTGTTGTTTGTGAATAGTTATGCTCCAAATAGTAGAATACTTTTAGCATTCCTGTAAATTTATTGTAGAATAATATGTAATTGAGTCCACTTTCTACACTATTTATAGTATGTGCTATTATATTCCAACCGTCTGCTTCTTGTATATCTCTACTGTAATCTGTTGGAATTGTACTTTTAGAATAATTTGGATTCCACGGTGTATAAACAATATTTCCTGAGGGCAATTTTATCTGTTCTATGGTTTCCCAGGATGTGCTAAGGTTATCTATGCTACGTGTAGTTGCGGCCATAGGATAAGTTATATTGCTATCATATGTATCTACTACTTGTTCTGTACCTTTTATATTCTCTAAGTTGTCATTTTGGCAACCCCAAAGAAATAAAGAAGTTAATGTGATATAATATATAAGTTTCTTCATATTAGCATTGGATTTAAATTGTTACTTATCTGAGATAATTTCATGCAAAGGATTATGAGTATATCTGCCTTTTGCATGTGCAAAGATAAAACATTCAAGATATTCAAGGCGGCACTGCCGGAAGCAAATTCCGCCTTGAAGATTATATAAGAGAAAAAGAATTATTCTGATATCTCATTATTTGTCTGGATTTCCATTAACGGAATAGGCAGGAATGAATGCGACGCAGAATTGAATCCGGTTCTACCGTCGGCATTCATAGCCTCATCTAACTTGCCCCAACGACGGAGGTCATAGAAACGTGAATTTTCCAGTGTGAATTCCACCAGACGTTCATGCTCAATCTGCGCTTTAACAGCAGCTTGGTCACTTCCGGTCATGGCAGGAAGCTTGCCGTGCACGCTACGTACTTCATTAATCAATGGAATGGCTTTTTCCGGATGACCTTGTTCATTGTAGACTTCAGCTTTCATCAGCAGTACATTGGCATAACGCATCAGTGGCATGTTGGTGCCTACGTAGTTTTGCCGTTGTTCCTCCCAGGTTGCGGGCATATATTTACGGAAATTGTATCGAGTGGAAGATGACTCATAATAAACATCATTATAGTTGTATCCTAAAATGTGTTCACCTTCATGATAGTAAGGGTCATCAAAAATCATTGAGCCATAAGCGCGGGCATCGTACATATTGTCTTTGGCGATGCGTCCTTCTTTCAGGAATTCATTGTACATCATGTCGCTGACACGGATTTCGTCCCAACCTTTCATGCTACCGGGAGCTACCCAAAAGTGGAGCACATGTTTATGGAAGGTACCGTCGGCCGTGCTGTTGGTAAACTGAAGTTCCAGAATGGACTCTTTGCAATTCTTGTTGGTCCCATCGAACATGCTTCCGTAGTCGGATTCCAGTTCGTAGCCGGTCACTTTGTTGAAGGCGGCTTCTGCCAGCCTCAGGTATTCGGTTTTTTTGTCACTTTCTTCATAAGCACGGGTCAAGTAAGCCCATCCCAGGTAAGAGTAGGCTGCTCCTTTGGTTACACGTCCTGCTTCGGAAGAAGGGCGGTTTTGTGGCAGCATGCCGCCTGCTTTGTCCAGTTCAGTACAGATAAAGTCCCATGCTTCTGCTCTGGTAGACAATGCCTTGTGAGTCAGGGATTCTCCGGTCAGATATTCGTTGCGGATAATGATTTTCTCCCAGCTCATAATCAGTTTGAAATGATAGTAGGCACGCAGGAACAGAGCTTCGCCCGTGAGTTGGTTCTCGTCATCGGCACTCATTTTCTCACCGCTGGTCTGTACTTTTTCGATACCGTATAATACGTTGTTGGCGTAGTTGATGCCATTGTAATTGTTCATCCAGTATTCTTTGATGCTGGAGTTCTCATTGTTGTAGGTGAATCCGTACAATGCAGCCCATTCTGGATAGTTGTTGACGTCTTGGCCTTTTATCATTTCATCGCTACGGAAGGTTTCAACAACAAACTTGACTTCTGCAACCGCGTAGGAGCCGGTGCGGTTATCCAGCTGGCCATATACTGCTGATAGACCTGCCTCTACGTCGGCTTTATCTCTCCAGTATTTGTCTGTAGAAAAGTCGGGAGACTCTGTCGTCAGGAAATCGTCGCATCCTGCCAGTAAGGCGGTGCATAAGAAAGAGGCTATATATATAATTTTTTTCATTGTCTTCTTGTTTTTAATGGTGATTAGAATGTAACTTGCAGACCTACTACAAATGAGCGGGTGAACGGATATACAAAGGAGTCTACACCGGTGTTCAGAATGCTTGAAGAGAATTCAGGGTCGATACCGGAATATTTGGTGATGGTAAAGAGGTTTTCTCCACTGACATAGAGGCGGCATTTTTCAAGATACATTTTCTTTGCCAAAGCTTTGGACAAACTGTATCCTAACTGCAACTGGCGAAGGCGGACGAAGTTACCGTTTTCGAGGAAGCGATCGGATTCACGGGTATTTTCGTTCGGGTCACCCAGTACGGCTCTCGGCATGCTTGTTCCTGCGTTTTGCGGTGTCCATGCATTCATGGTGCTTGTAAAGTAGTTTCTACCGGCGTCCATTCCTTCATAATATAGGCGGTTTACATTGTAGAGTTTGTGTCCCCACGCGCTACCGAACTGGAAAGAAAGGTCAAAGTTCTTATAGGAACCGCTGAATGACAAGTTGGCTTCCACCTTGGGAATACCGGAGCCGGAATATACCTTGTCGCCGGAGTCGATGCTTCCGTTGCCGTCTACATCCTTGAAGCGGATATCACCGGCTTTGGCATTCGGCTGGAGACGTTCGCCTGTACTGTTTACGTAAGCGGCAGCTTCTGCATCTGTCTGGAATATACCGTCGGTCTGGTACAGCCAGAAGCTGGCTACCGGATAACCTTTCAGCGTTTGGGTTACGAAGTGACCGTCGCCTTTCCATGCAGAACCATAAAGTACCTGGTTCGGGTCTGCCTTCAACATTTCGTTGTGGATGGTAGAAAGGTTGAAACCGATGTTATAGTCGAAACCGTTGATGTTGTCTCCATAGTTCAATTCAAGCTCGAAACCTTTATTTACCATCTTTCCTACGTTGACAGTCGGATTGTAGATACCTGCAGAAGGCGGCATGACTTTTTCAATCAGCAAGTCTTCCGTAGTGTTGTAATAGTAGTTAAGGCTACCGCTCAGCTTATTGTTGAAAAGACCGAAGTCGAAACCGATGTTCTTGGTATCGGTAGTTTCCCAACGCAAATCGTCGTTTACCAGATAGAGGTTGGACATGCCGGCCCAAGGATTACCGCCTTGGATATAGCTCATCCATTGGGTGTTGCTGTTGCTCATTGTCGGCGCATAGTAGTAGCCCAGTGCACTCTCGCTACCCAGGCGTCCCCAGCTGGCTCGGAACTTCAGGTTGCTGATAGGGGTGTTTTTAGGGAAGAAATTTTCCTCACTGAGTCTCCATCCCACTGCTACGGAAGGGAAGGTACCCCAACGGTTGTTTTTACCGAACTTGGAAGAACCGTCGGAACGTACTGTCACCTGCAGCAAGTAACGGCTGGCATATGAATAGTTGAAGCGTCCGAAGAAGGAAGCGCGGTTGTAGTCGTAGAAGGTACCCGTACCGGCAAATGTACCACCGACACCTGCATCAATAGTGGGAGATGTCGGGTCGAAGAAGCCGCCGGGAACTTCACTGGAACTCAGGCTTCCACCTACTACGTCATATTCGGTTTTCTTTCCTTCTACGCTGACAGAACTTTTATCCTGATGGGCGGAGATAATGGAGTTACCTATCATGGCAGTAACAGAATGCTTGCCGAAGTCCTTCATGAATGTCAATACATTCTCGAATGTTTGCTTGCGATAGTAAGAGTTGTACTCGTAGTTATAAGGATAGAGACTCGGCTCTTGTGCATTGGCTTCGTACTTGGCACGATGATAACGGTCGTTGTAGTAGTAGCCATCGTATGTGTAGCTTGTTTTGAATGTAAGCCACGGGGCGAACTTCATGGTCAGGCCAATGTTGCCGGTGATGTCATAACCCGTATATTTTCTGTCTTTGTAATGGTCGTCTGCCATGACATTACGGTTGGTCGGGAATTCCATCTTTGTCCCGTCTACCGACATGTCGGTCAGACCGTATCCGTATGTCTGGTTTTCGTCATAAACGGGTACCAGCGGAGAAATGGAATACATTTCTTTCAAGGAATACTGGGGTTGTTTGCTTTGTGTGACCTTGAAGTTCAAGCTCGCATCGAAATCAAAGATATATTTGTGTGCATTCAGTTTCAGACGGGCATTGTCCTGGATGTAAGAGTTACCCTTAAAGATACCCTTCTCATCGGCATGGCCATAAGAAAGTGAATATTTGGCAACCTCGGAACCTCCGATGAGGTTTACATAATAGTTCTGTGCGATACCGGTACGGAGCATTTCATCCTGCCAGTTTGTATCGGCACCGGTAGGGTTCTGTCCGTTCTTGTACGTAAGATAAGCGGGCTTGTTTGTTCCTGCATTTTCGTACATCATGTTGTGCACTTTCAAGTAACCGTCTGCATTGAGCATGTCGAATTTCTTGGCTACTGAGTTGACCGTCATATACGTATTGAATGAAATTTTCATCTCACCCGCCTTGCCATTCTTTGTGCTGACAATTACAACGCCGTTGGCTGCTACCGAACCATAGATTGCAGCCGCTGCACCGTCTTTCAGGATTTCCATGGATTCGATATCCTGTGGGTTGATGGTGTTGATGTCGCCGGGATAACCGTCGATGATATAAAGTGGTTCGTTATCTCCCATCGTTTTAATACCACGGATTTTTACGGAGATGCTTGCACCTGCATTACCACCGGATTTAAGTACGCTTACACCGGCAATTTTACCTTGCAGTGCTTCGGTTGCGCTGGTGGTGGCACGCTTCATCAAATCTTCCGCTTTCACTGAAGAAATAGCTCCGGTCATGTCACTTTTCTTCATCGTACCATAACCGATTACTACAACTTCATCCAGCATTTCAGTATCATCTTTCAGAGTTACTTTCAATACTTTTTGTCCGTTCAGAGGAATCTCTTGAGCGACATAGCCCACATAAGAGATTACCATTGTCGCATTAGGAGCAACAGTCAGTGCAAAGTTACCGTCGATGTCGGTAATGCAACCATTGGTTGTACCTTTTTCCAAAACACTGGCGCCAATGAGAGTTTCTCCTTTGGTGTCGGTTACTGTACCGGTTAGTTGGATGGTTTGTGCTAAAGAACTTAGCGGTACCAAACATACAAAGAGCAAGGCCAACAAAGCGGCTCTTTGTATTAAGGAATACTTTTTAATTTTACCCATGTGTGATAGTTTTTAAGGTTAATAACATTTGTTTCTCACATGGCAAAGAAAGAGATATAATTTGGAGTATTCCTATGAAGAATGGTCTGTAAAATATCTACAAAGAGGGTGAAACCTATAAGTTTTTAATCTACAACAATACTTGTAAATAGTTGAAATACAGCAATAAATATTGTGCTGTTATATCTACAAACATAGCATCTGCTGTAATGGTAACTTTAGAAGTTTTGCAAGTATTCCACCAGGTCTTTTTCTGTTGGTAAGTTCAAAGCCTTACGTAATCTGTAGCGATTCATATTAATTGTTTTAGGACTATTCCCGCTAATCATTGAGATTTCTTTCGTTGAAAGATTGACACGCAGCATTGTTGCCAGATATTTCTCACCTTGTGTCAGGTCCGGGTGCTTTAGAATAAGTCTTTCGATAAATTCTTTATTCTTTTCCTCAATATTCAGTAGTAATGTATTGTTCGTTTTGTCTCCGCTTTGGTATTGGCTGATAAAAGCATTTACCTTCTTTAAGTGGGGAACCAGTGCTTGGTTGTCCATTCTATACCCTTCCTTAATCATTTCACGTATTTTGTCCAGCAACTCGTTACGGCTTCTAAGAAATACGGCAAAGCTGGTTACTTCTTGTTGACTGTTGTCTAAGGCGCTTTGTACATTTTGCAGTTCCAATTCCTGTTGGTGCAGTTTCAATTCGGATATTTCCCGTTGTGACAGTTCCAGTTGATATCGGGCTTCTATTAGTTGAAGGCCTTTTCTGCGTTTATACCATTTATATAAGAATATACTGAAGGCTAAACCAAGAACAAGTATACTGCCCAAAAGCCATAGGTTGCGCTTTAGTAGTTCTATCTTATAAGTTTGCTCCTGCATTTCGGTAGCATATTTCTGATCCTGATATCTTTTATAAGAGATTTCCTGTTCAATGTTGCGCAACTTGTTGCTACTTTGTAGCTCCTTGCTTAAAGCATACATTTGACTGAGCCGTTTATAGGCCTGGTCATAATCACCTATGGCGGCATATACCCAGGATGAATATTCATAATAATCACAAATCAATTCCTTGGCACCGATATTATGGGCGTATTCATAGGCTTTCTGCAGAGCTTCCAAAGCTTTGGAGTATTGCTCGCCGAAGTAATATTGCTTGCCCATATTGTTGTAGTTCTCTCCCAATGACCATTGTGCATCCAGATTTTTATTGATGGCTATGGCTTCCTGAATAAAAGATAGTTTCTTGTCCGTATCTCCTTGATATAGACATAAATTATTCAGATTGGTAGCAATCTCTTTTAAGTTCCTTTGGGCACGGTTGATAGTCAATGCCCGTTGAAGAAATCTTTCTGCTACCAGAAATTCATCAAGCAGATAATGCATGACTCCACGCTCATTATAACATCCGGCCACTGAAGCCGAATCTCCTAAAGACTTGAAAATAGAGGTTGCCTTATCATTCAATTCTATCCCTTTGTTATAATCGCCCAATTTACTATATACACGTCCCATGAGTGAATAAAGCTGAGCTGTTTGCCGTTTGTTTGCAGGGTTGATATATCTCTGTGTATCATACAAATTCTTGATACTCAAATCGAAGTTACCCAGCAGTTGCTCTGCTTGGCAATAGAGTATCATAGCTTGTGCACGGGTTTCATCGGGCTCGTCTTCGGGAAATAAGGCAGCTGCCTGAGCTGCATAGTATGAGGCCTGCTTGGGGTTACTGAACAAGGAGTTTTGAGCTTGTTCTAATAAGTTTTGGGCTTGTTTGCTGTCTTGAGCCTGTAAGGGGATCGTGGTTAATAGGGAAACTGCAAATATTAGGTACAGTACTTGCTTCATAGTATATTTGTTGTTTCTGCAAATGTAATTATTTTCCTTTAAAAGTCAGGTTTGCTTTCAAAAAGATTTCTAATGAGCAAAATAAAAATATTCATCCGCAGGGGTATTCTCCTCCTCTTTCTTTTGCTATGTATTCAATTATTTAGTAGGGCAGTTTGTGGATTCTCTCGTTTAAAGCTCTGATTTTTGAAGCCAGTTTGTCAAAAGGCAGCGACTCTCCGTAAATCATGGTCTCCTGCATTACTTCGTAATCCTTTTTCCATGCGTCATAGATGACTTCGGGAAGAATGATATTGAGTGTTTGGGGATATAGTGTTTGGTAATCAAAGCCTTTAAATCCAATAAAGGTTTTACGGTGTTCAATGACGGAAATATAGAGAGCCTTGTTGTTCAATGCTTCTTCTGCAATTGGGAAGTTCATCATTTGCCCAATGTCATACAAGTGCCGCGACATTCGTTCGGTGCGGATATGCTCCTTCGGTTTGGAAAATTCTTCATGTAGAAGGAATACCTTTTCAAGGAAAGTTCTTTGAGGCGCAACGGCTCTCACTTCAAAATCCGGCTCCGTGAACGGAGTTTGTGTAAATACTTCATCAATGAACGAACGCAGACTTACCGGAATAACTGGTTCGTTCATGGAACGTCCGCTGACTTCTATGATAACTTTGGAACGTATATAAGGATTGTCCTCGAAAGATGGTTGATACGACACTTCTATGATTTCGGGGTCAGTGGTGGTTATAGGTGTAATATTTACCAAAACCGTGAATTTGTCAGCTTTGATTCCGTTTTTTACAAGCTGTTCTGCCACGTCATATTGTAATTTCTCCCTAACAAACGAGCAGGAAGCCCGACGGAGCTTGTCGCTAATTTGGGTTTTGGAAAGTATGCCGCCTAAGCCGAGATATTCGCGGTCAATGGCAATGTCGACATCTTCAGACATTCGGTTTATCAAATGCCAGCATTTGCTTAAATTGGTTCCACCCTTGAACGAGATATGTTCGGCGTATGGAAGGGAGAACAAGGCCTTCAACACTGTGGTGACCCACCAATCCTTTTCTATGATTTGGCGGTTCAGTCCGTTTTCTGCCTGGACACGGTTGATGATGTCCCGTTTGTCTTTTATGGATAAGTCTGAATATTTCATATCAGTGCTGATAGTTTTTTGCGCACCCATATAGGTGCAAGTTGTATGTCTTTCTGGAAATCTTCCGGTTGCACATTTTCCAAATGTGATTTGATGATTTCTATTTGTCCCTCCGTTACGTTGTCTTCGCCTATTTCACGCAAAGCTGTTACAATCAGACGCATCATTTGCGACCGATAGGCGAAAATCCGCATTTCCGAAGTATGCTTGAAAAGTATGCCTTTCCCTTTTCCGATAGATACACGGCGTTGTGAACCGTCTGTTACAAACACGATATTAGCGGGTATTTGTGTGGACAATCCGAGCAGGTTCAGCACGTATGCTCCGGTCGGTGCGATTCTTACCTTATCGCGTTTGGCGATACTTTCTGCTATATCCTCTATGGAAGGTGGAATGATTCCACTGCCCCATTTGGTGTCAATCTTCGGATAATAATAGATACCTTGCGCCACGCGTATCAATATGTTCGCACGACAAAGGCGCACCAACGCCGATCTCACGGCATCGGACGAGCCGAGAGAAGCGAATCCGTCCGGAAAGAAGAGTGTTCCTCTTTTTGCAGACTCTATTCTTCTTTTAATCTCATTATAAACGCTTTGCTCTGCCATAAACGAATGAGTTTTGCCACAAAAATACAATATATTTGTGGCAAAATAGGGCGGTTGGAGCTTTTTCTTTATCTTATGCCTGCATTTTCTTTATTATCTTTTGTCGTCATTTAGCCTGTATAATTCATACGCAGGAGTTATAGGAGTAATAGAAGTTATCAGCCAACAAGTTGGCTTGGGAGTTAAAGCCAATACTATTGACATCGGTAAAAAGCACTATCGGCTTTAACTCTTTAACTCCTGCTATGAATTAAGTAGGTTAGAGTGTTACAAGTTAATTGCCTTCGGCAATTACTTTTTGTTCAACGGGATTGGGGTAAGTCTGGTTGATAAGTATTATCTTTGTGCCTCTAAATTAATGCTGTATGCTATTGCCTTATTTGAATAAAGATCTGATAGAAGCCGGTTGTGACGAGGCCGGACGTGGTTGTCTGGCAGGAGCTGTATATGCTGCTGCCGTGATTCTTCCCAAAGATTTCAAGAACGAACTACTGAATGATTCCAAACAGTTGACGGAACATCAGCGCTATGCCTTGCGTGAAGTGATTGAGAAAGAAGCACTGGCATGGGCGGTTGGTATCGTATCTCCCGAAGAGATTGATAAGATTAATATCCTGAACGCTTCTTTCCTTGCCATGCATCGGGCCGTAGATCAATTGAAGATGCGCCCGCAGCATCTGCTTATAGATGGCAACCGCTTCAAAAAATATCAGGATCTTCCGCATACCACGGTGATTAAGGGCGACGGCAAGTATCTTTCCATTGCGGCGGCTTCTGTGCTTGCTAAAACCTATCGTGATGATTATATGAACCATCTTCACGAGGAATTTCCATATTATGATTGGGATCATAACAAAGGGTATCCCACGAAGAAGCATCGTGCAGCCATCGCCGAACGTGGAACTACGCCTTATCACCGCATGACATTCAATCTGTTGGGTGACGGGCAGTTAGCACTTGATTTCAAGTGATTATTCTATCGCTTCATCCAGATCGATAAACAGGAATTGGTTTTCTTTGTTAAGTAGCAGCAGCTTATTATCAATCACCCGTCCCTTCTTGAAATCAGTTTGAAGATGGGCTACAGGCATTCCCATTTCATGAATGAACCAATAGTCTCCACGATTGCCGATACATAAATAATCTTTTAGTTGAATACTGGGACTGTAAATCCGTTCCCGTTCGTAGGTCTTGCCAATATTCAAGTTCTTGTCTACTTCATAGATGACTCCCTGATCATTATATACCAGGCAATGTTCCCCATTGTAGGCGAGCGACTGGAAAGCTGTTGTATCTTTGTTGGCTGCATAGAGTGTACCGGGCAACATCGCTTCCAGCTTACCGTATTGCTTGGTATCCCAAGGTACAATATTTACGATGGAATCCGTCAGCTCCTGATAAGCCATTCCGTCATCAAACAGCATGTAGAGTGCGTCATCAGTCCGCAGGGCATCTTCAATCATATCTTTCTTTACACTTAGTTGATTGAAGAAGATTTCTTCTCCGTTTAGCAAGTTATAACAGGCTATAAATGGGCGCCCATATTTCTTGCGGCTTGCTCCTTCGCGTAATCCGTAGCCGTAATTCAGCATGAATAACTTACCATCTTGCACGAAAAGTTGAGAGCGGGAAGCTTTCACATCAGGAAACTCTGTTTGCCACACTACGTTGAAAGCCGTGTCCATACAGGAGATGTGTTGACGGTCTGCCCAGTAATAAAGTGAATCCTGAGACAGTATATTGGAAGTCAACCCCGTGATTGTATTATTGGCAATGGGAACATAGCTGTAATAATAGGCACCACCGGTTGCTACGCCACCGGCTACTCCGACTGCTACGGCGGCTAGTCCTTGCAACAATGCCGCTTTTGTATCATGAGCTCCCGGTTTTCCCGGATAGGTCAGTAACTCTCCGGTCATGAAATCCAGCTTATGCAATGCATCCGCTACAATCAGGCGTTTATTTTGTTCCAGATCAAGAACTTCGTTCCAACCGTATTGATGAGGTATTTTGTTTTCCCACAAATCGTTACCGAATTTCAAGTTGACAGCGCGGAGTTTGTTGGAGGTAGGGGAGTTATAACCTAAGACCAATCCCAATGAATCGTCCACATATACCGGAAATAAATTGGCTTCCCATCTCTTTGCTCCTGTTTCTCTACTGAGCAATGATATCTTGCTGCCGATTTCAGTTATCAAGACCCCTTCCGAAAGACAAGTTATCCGTGATTTGCTGAAGTCAATCGGCTGTTTCCATAGGAGTTGACTGCTCTTTGTGTCATAGAAACCTATTTCTCCTTTATTCTTCAGATACTTGCCGCTTTTAGTGGTTTCCCTGAAACTGACGCAGAGATAATCGCCTTTATCACTCATGGAGAAAGTTTCCACCCGCTGCGGAAAAGTGTAGCACTGTGCTTTTAAGTCCGTTCCGTCCGCTTTCTTTCCTACGACGATGGTTTCGGACTGCGCGTAAGAGATTGATGCCATGAGGAGCAGGCATACAAGTATTAAATTCCTGTGTATTTTCATGTTCATTGACCTATTTGGGCGCAAACATACGTATTATTTGCGAATTTTTCAGGTCGAAGGGATAGAATATGGGCAATCGTTTTGAAATATTTTCCATTGTCTCAGTGCTTTCAGCTTTCACCATCTCCCTGTTTATCGGCCTTTCAGCTGAAAGCACGTCCTGAAGGATTGTTTTCAGCTTTCAGTCATCGCTTCACCGGGTTGTTTCTTCTTATCTTCTGAGATGTGCTTCTCACGGACGAATATCCCTTTCTTCGTGCCTTTCACTTGTTTGTTTATAAATGACCGACTGGATTTGTTCGAGTGAATAACCGGAGTCGTTCGATTGATCAACTGAAGTCGTTCGAGCGAACAACTCCAGTGGGTCACTTGTAATGTTACTTATTGACCGCCTCATGTAAGGGGATAGAGGTCATTCTAATGGGCCATCTTCAGTTGATTTTCTAAGGCTTGTTTGATATAACCATTAATCGTAGTCCCGGCTTCTTGTGCAAGAGCAGCTATTCTTCCGTGAACATCCGGAGAAATACGAATATTTAGTGTACCACTATACGGTTTGCGTGGTTCCACTCCATCATGGTGTTAAGTTCCAACTTGGCGGTACGATGAAACGAAACTCTACTACAACGCTGAATGCTCTTTCCATGAGTATTGATAATCTTCGGGTTTATGATACACGTGTGTTAAGTGCAAGTGAAGTAAAGGAAATATACGAAGCGGAAAAATAAAACTGACGTCGTATTAGGTAAAGTGTCTTTCTTTGTATATCTTTGTACACAAAGAAAGACACTGCTATGAATTGCTATAAACATTTGAATGACTACGCTGTCGCCACCTGCGCATCTTGTGGAGTGGGGTTATGTCAGAACTGTCTGAATAGTTCTGTTTATTCTTATGATGGCAAACCTTTGTGCTACGACTGTAATTTGAAAGCCGCAGAAGAGGAACTATCTACTTTGGGCAGGCGGAAAGTATGGGCGCTGATAAAGTGCATCTTCGTATTGGCTTTCATGATACTGGGCTTTTCCATCTGGCAATCTACCGGTGATGCCATGAATGCGTGGATATATGCAGGTATTGGCGGAATTCCTTCGGCTTTTAAGTCCACAAAATCTTCAAGAGAAGTGCGGGTGATCAGCAATGATATCATTGACAGCCTTTTTTATCCCTTCCTGATGTTGCTGATTCGATTGGCACTTATCATAGCTTTTGCACCCATTGCGGCTGTCTTTCTGGTGATCATGAATCTAGTTACTTTCTTCAAAACTTCGAGTGCCTTGAAGGATACGAAGAATACGTATGCTTTCCTGCTGAACGCTCCGAATCAGCCGGTACAGATGTCTTCCGCATCCCAATCTCCTGTACTTCAATCTTCGGTAGCTACGAACCTGAAGAATATTGACGATGCTGACGACTCCTGGATGGACAGCTTCATGAAACCTTCCGGTACTAAACCTTCTGTTATGACAACGCGCCTTACCTGGAAAACGCAACCTACTGCTGCCGGAGCGGACAAGGTGGAGGAGGAAATAAAAGAAGAAGATGATGATAGTCACGAAACCGCGACTACACCATCTTCAATACAAAAACAAATGCGGTAATGGTATTTTAGAACCACTTAATCTTCCTGAACCAGATAAATGTTCCTGCCGATAATATTACGGAGATCAGGATAATGAATATGAAAGCATACGGGAAACCTTCCAGGTGAATATCTACATTCATGCCGTAGAAACTGGCTATCAGTGTCGGTATCATGAGCGTGATGGAAAGGCTCGTCATGCGTTTCATGATAGCATTGACGTTGTTGGAAATAATGGAGGCAAAAGCATCCATCGTTCCTGTCAGGATGTCGCTGTAAATGTTTACGGTATTGTATGCCTGTTTTAGTTCAATGACTACATCCTCCAACAGCTCCATATCCAGATAGTCGGTATCCTGGAAGATATTCTTCAATCGCCCGATCATCACTTCATTTCCGCGGATGGAAGTGTTGAAGTAGACAAGGGTTTTTTGCAACTTCATCAGACGGAGCAAGTCTTCATTGCGGATACTTTTCTCCAACTCTTTTTCCGCATTGGCTACATCATTGTTTATCTGTTTCAGATACTTCAAAAACCAGACAGCGGAAGAATAAATCATCCGCAGGATCAAGTCCAGCTTATTGTTCACTACGATACCTTTGCGACGTGTATGTTGGATGAAATCCGAGATGAGTTCAGTCTTGTGGTAACATACCGATACGATAATTTCATTATTGGTAATGATGCCTATTGGCACGGTGATAAAGGGAATGCCATGCTGACTGCTCTGCATCGGGATACGCAGGATGGTGAGCAACCAGTTGCCTTCCGTTTCCGTACGCGGGCGTTCATCCGCATCGGCGATATCTTCCAAAAAAGATTCCGGAACTTTCAACTCTTGGGTGAGGAAATCAAAATCATTGTCATCGGGGCATTCAACGTTTACCCAGCTATTGGGCATCCATTGCGACTTTTCTATAAAGCCGGCTTCAGAATAAAGGTACGTTCTCATCGTAATGGCCTCCTTTCTTTAGGAACGAACTGAGGCATTGCGGGCAACGTCTCTGTTCGCTTTAATTATAAATACTATTGCACGTTCGTGGGTTTGAATCGTCCATATTTCTTGTTTTTTGTTTTTTAAAGCGCGACAAAAGTACATAAATCATTTGAAACAGTACGCTTTAACCGTGCTTTTTTGTACCTTTGCAGCCGGAAAAATCGTTCTCTCTATAAAGAACGTTTTTGTTAAGGTTAAAGATTGTACATTTAAAATCAATTAATATTATGAGTAAGAAAGCCCTTTTAATGATTCTTGATGGCTGGGGTATCGGCGATCAGGGGAAAGACGACGTGATTTTCAATACACCTACTCCGTACTGGGACAGTCTGCTGACAGCATATCCTCACTCACAGCTTCAGGCAAGCGGTGAAGACGTAGGTTTGCCCGACGGTCAGATGGGTAACTCGGAAGTAGGACACCTTAATATTGGCGCCGGACGTATCGTATACCAGGATCTGGTAAAGATTAACCGTGCATGTGCCGACAATAGCATTCTGAAGAACCCGGGAATCGTTGCCGCCTTCACTTATGCCAAAGAAAACGGTAAGAACGTTCACTTCATGGGATTGACTTCCAACGGTGGCGTACACAGCTCATTCGACCACTTATTCAAGCTTTGCGATATTGCCAAAGAATATGGTGTGGATAATACTTTTGTTCACTGCTTCATGGATGGACGCGATACCGATCCGAAGAGTGGTAAGGGCTTTATTGAAGAACTGACTGCACATTGCGAAAAGTCAGCAGGTAAGATTGCTTCTATCGTAGGTCGTTTCTATGCAATGGACCGCGACAAACGCTGGGAACGTGTGAAAGTGGCTTATGACTTGCTGGTAAATGGCGAAGGTAAAGTAGCTACCGATATGGTTCAGGCTATGCAGGAATCTTATGACGAAGGTGTGACGGACGAATTCATCAAGCCGATTGTAAATGGTAACTTCGACGGAACCATTAAGGAAGGTGATGTAGTTATCTTCTTCAACTATCGTAACGACCGTGCGAAAGAGTTGACCGTAGTGCTGACTCAACAAGATATGCCGGAACAGGGTATGCACACCATTCCGGGATTGCAATACTACTGCATGACTCCGTATGATGCATCTTTCAAAGGCGTACATGTTCTTTTCGATAAGGAAAATGTTCAGAATACATTGGGAGAATATCTGGCAGCTCAAGGCAAGACTCAATTGCACATTGCTGAAACGGAAAAGTATGCTCACGTAACTTTTTTCTTCAACGGTGGTCGTGAAACTCCGTATGACGCTGAAGAGCGCATCCTGGTTCCGTCTCCGAAAGTAGCGACTTACGACCTGAAACCGGAGATGAGTGCTTACGAAGTAAAGGATAAATTGGTGGAAGCTATCAACACTCAGAAGTTCGATTTCATTGTTGTGAACTACGCTAACGGTGATATGGTAGGACATACCGGTATTTATAGTGCTATCGAGAAAGCTGTAAAAGCTATTGACGAATGTGTGAAAGATACGGTAGAAGCAGCCAAAGCTAACGATTATGAAGTAATCATCATCGCTGACCACGGTAATGCAGACCATGCACTGAACGAAGACGGCACTCCGAACACTGCTCACTCTCTGAATCCGGTTCCTTTTGTTTATGTAACCGAGAACAAGAACGCTAAAGTTGAGAATGGTGTTTTGGCAGATGTTGCTCCTTCTATCCTTCACATTCTGGGTATGGCGCAGCCGGCTGATATGACAGGAAAAGACTTGATTAAGTAAACTATAATTTACGATATTTTATAAAAGGAGATGTCCCGGGAGTATTTCTGCTCTCTGAGGCATCTCTTTTTTTATATTCCGATGGCTATTTCTCTAAAAGACTATCTTTGCAGATAATACACACAATTGATGAAATGAAACTATTCTGTTTGTCATGTTGCTTGTTTTGGGGAATGTTGCGTGTGCCCGGATTTTTCGGAATCTGGCGAAGTCGGATCATGAAATTCAGTATACCAAAAACTGCCTGTATCTGGAAATCCTCCAAGGTAGTTGTCGGTTGTGTAGGGAAGATGGTAAACAGTTGATCATAATAACATATCCCATAAAGTTCTTTTCGTAAACGTAGTTTTTCCTACTTTTGTTGAAATGCTTCTTCTTTTGACCGTATGCTTCTTTTCTTTTTCTTTTCCCCGTTAATTTTGTTGATTAGTAATGAAACTTTAAATTGACGATTATGAAAAGAGAAAGATTATTGGTAATGGTATGTTTATTTGCGTTACCGTGTACGCAAATATCTGCCCAAGGTTTCTTAGGAAAGATGAAGAAAGCAGCTGAGAAAGTAGGGGTGGTAGAGCAAAAAGATGAAAAGCAAACCGAAGCGCAGGTTGAAAAGCCCGCCGTCCTGCCGAAGCAGGAAGAAGCAGCGACTGGCTACGCTGTACCCCATTTGACGCCCGCCACTATTTGGATAAGCGGATTGGCCGTACACTCTGATATGGAATGTTTCAGCGATGATATGCTGTGGGTAGAAGATGCCGAAACTCACCTTTGGGGATACATTAATAAGAAAGGAGAACGGGTGATACCTTGCAAGTATAAGGGACGGTATGATCAGACTTGTGCTTTCGATCACGGATATGCGGTTGTTACAAAGGAAGTAAATTATAAAACGCGTTTTTTCATTATTGATAAAACGGGTAAGGAAACTCCATTGCCTGAGACTTATTCCAGAGTGTCCGATTTTAAAGATGGCCGCGCGTTGGTTCGGAAGATGGTTAACTATAAAACGTCTGTAATCTATATTGATACATTGGGAAAGGAAATTTATCCCGGTTTGGCACGTGCCAGCAAAGAGTATCTGGATGATAGTGCCGTACCGCGCGATTTCTGTGATGGGTTGGCGGCTTTCTTTGATGCGGAAAAGGGGTTGTGGGGCTTTTATGATAGAAGCGGTAAGTTGGCGATAACTCCTGTGTATAAGGAAGTTGATGACTTTAGTGAAGGTCTGGCAGCTGTATTGGTAGTGGATAAGGAGTTGCAGAAAGAGCGCTGGGGATTTATAGACACTGCCGGAAATGTGATGATTGAGCCTGCTTTTAAGGAACGTCCATATCGTTTCAGTGAAGGGTATGTGGTTGTGCAGACGTCTAATGGATTGTATCAGATGATTGACAAAACCGGAAAACCGTATGGAGGTGAGTTCAACCGTTTGTGTCCCTTTAAAGATGGTTATGCATACGCCCGCGATGATAATCGCAAGGTATTGCTGCTTGATAAAGATCTGAAACCTGTGCCTGGTTTCAGTGCGGACTTTGTAATGCCGCAGCGTGACGGACTTATTGAACTGGTCTTCCTGGAGGGACTTTCTGCGGTAGGGGCAGGCAATGATTATCGCAAAATAGGCGGCAAGGCAATCATTGATCCGAAGGGAACTGTTCATATCGGGCAGGGAAAGACCAATGCCTCGATAAGGAACTTCTTTAATGGGCTGGCATATTGCTATGCTCGCGTAAAAGATGACGGTTCTTATGTGAGCGGCTTCGTGGATAAGACCGGGGCTTATATCCTGGCATTCGATAAATAGGTAATCTGTGCTTATTAATTGCGGAACAAAGTGTTATCTTTGCATCCGCAATTAATTTTTTATAGGAAATGATACAGATAGGTGATGTAGTGGTCAGTTTTGATGTGCTGCGTGAAAAGTTTATATGCAATCTGGATGCCTGCAAGGGTGCTTGTTGTGTTGAGGGAGATGCCGGGGCTCCGGTGGAACTGGATGAAATAGAAAAGCTGGAAGAAGTACTGCCTGTGATTTGGGAAGAACTTGCTCCCGAGGCACGTGCCGTTATAGAGAAACAAGGTGTAGTGTATACTGATTGTGAAGGTGATCTGGTGACTTCTATTGTCAACAACAAGGATTGTGTTTTTACTTGTTATGATGAGAAAGGCTGTTGCTATTGCGCCATAGAGAAGGCTTACCGGGACGGAAAGACAGATTTCTACAAACCTGTTTCCTGTCATTTGTATCCAATCAGGGTAGGAAATTACGGAGTTTATAAGGCAGTGAATTATAACCGTTGGGATGTGTGTAAAGCCGCCGTATTGCTGGGGCGGAAAGAGAATCTGCCGGTATACAGGTTTCTGAAAGAACCGTTGATACGTAAGTTCGGTGAGGATTGGTATGCTGAACTGGAATTGGTGGCAGAAGAGATGAAGAAACAGAATCTGTTGTAAGGATAGTACGGAACCATCTCACAGGCGGATTTCTCTATTTCGTGAGCTGAAAAGAAAAACGCCGGATAACAGGATTTTCCTGTCCGTCCGGCGTTTCTTCGTTGTAAGATGTGAGGTTGGTTAATAAAACGTGTTATTCAGTGACTAATCACTAATCGTTAATCATTAGTCACTGTTTTTTCTTACGCATCTATATTTGCATATGTTGCGTTCTTCTCAATGAATTCACGACGTGGGCCAACATCTTCGCCCATAAGCATAGAGAAGACGTAGTCTACTTCAGCAGCATTCTCAATGCTTATCTGTTTCAGCATACGGTTTTCCGGATTCATGGTTGTGCTCCACAACTGTTCCGGGTTCATTTCACCCAAACCTTTGTAACGTTGTGTGTGCACGGCATTTTCCGAACCACCGCCATAGGTATCGATAAACTTCTGGCGTTGTTGGTCTGTCCAGCAATATTCCTCCACTTTACCTTTTTTGCAGAGGTAGAGGGGGGGAGTGGCGATATACAGATAGCCGTTGCGGATAACCTGCGGGAAGTAGCGGAAGAAGAGCGTCATGATCAGCGTGTCGATGTGAGAACCATCGACGTCGGCATCGGTCATGATGATAACCTTCTTGTAACGCAACTTATCAATATTCGCTTCTTTACTGTCCTCGCTGTTTACACCGAAACGTATACCCAACGCCTGAATAATATTGTTGACTTCATCACTCTCGAACGCTTTATGCCACATGGCCTTTTCAACATTCAGGATTTTACCGCGAAGCGGCAGAATAGCCTGGAATCTACGGTCGCGGCCTTGCTTGGCAGAACCACCTGCCGAGTCACCCTCGACAAGGAACAATTCGCATTCTTCCGGGTCCTTGCTTGAACAGTCGGCCAACTTACCCGGCATACCGCCACCGGACATCGGTGACTTACGTTGCACGGATTCACGCGCCTTACGTGCGGCAACACGTGCCTGTGCGGCCAGAATCACTTTGTCTACCACCATCTTGGCTTCCTTCGGATGCTCTTCCAGATAATAGTTCAGTGCTTCACCTACAGCCTGGTCTACGGCTCCCATAACTTCGCTGTTTCCGAGCTTCGTCTTGGTTTGTCCTTCAAACTGTGGTTCCTGTACCTTGATAGAGATTACAGCCGTCAGACCTTCACGGAAGTCATCGCCTGCGATTTCTACTTTGGCTTTTTCCAGCATCTTGTTGTCTTCGGCATATTTCTTCAGCGTACGGGTCAGTGCGCGGCGGAAACCAGCAAGGTGCGTACCACCTTCGATGGTATTGATATTGTTTACGTAAGAGTGGATATTTTCGTTATAAGACGTATTGTACATGATAGCCACTTCCACCGGTGTGCCTTGTTTCTCTGTGTTGATGTAGATTACATCATTTACCAGATGTTCGCGGGAGGAGTCGATGTAGCGGACGAATTCCTTCAAACCTTCTTCCGAGTAGAAAACTTCCATCTTGGTATTGTTTTCTTCATCTTTTACACGAAGGTCGGTCAGAGTGATCTTGATGCCTGCATTCAGGTAGGCCAACTCGCGCATACGGGTAGCAAGGATCTCGTAGTTATAAACGGTTTCCGTGAAGATCGTGTTATCCGGCCAGAATTGCTGACGTGTACCTGTAATATCGCTTGTTCCGATTTCCTTTACCGGATACAGCGGATGTCCGCATTCATATTCCTGCTGATAGATTTTTCCGTTACGGAAAACCTGCGTAGTCATGTGTGTGGACAGGGCGTTCACACAAGATACACCTACACCGTGCAAACCTCCGGATACTTTGTAAGATCCCTTATCGAACTTACCGCCGGCATGCAATACGGTCATGACAACTTCCAGGGCTGATTTCTGCTCTTTTTCGTGAAAATCAACCGGAATACCACGTCCGTTATCCTGTACAGTGATGGAATTATCTTCGTTGATGGTTACTTCAATGTGGTCGCAATAGCCGGCGAGCGCTTCGTCGATAGAGTTATCCACAACTTCATAAACCAGGTGGTGAAGTCCTTTCGTACTAATGTCACCAATATACATCGCGGGACGCTTTCTAACAGCTTCCAAACCTTCCAGAACCTGGATGTTCTCGGCTGAATAGCTCCCGTTATTGGAGTTAATCTGTTCTTCAGTCATAATCTAATTTCCTTATTCAAATAACAGAGCAAATATAGTGAAAATTCGTGAGATACGAAACTAAACTGAGTGATAAATTTGATTCGTTTACAGCTTTTTAGCTTCTTGCGGAAGGTTCCGGAACGGGGTGGGGCGATAGGTGCATATGCAGAAAAAGTCGGACTAAAAAGTCCGACTTTCCTTGTATGTCTTTTGTGTAATATTAATTAGCTTATCCTAGCTTATTAATGTAGAGAGCCAACTTTGACTTCAAGTTGTTAGCTTTGTTCTTATGGATTACATTGGTCTTAGCCAATTTGTCCAATATCTTAGTTACGCCCGGATACATTGCAGTAGCTTCTGCCTTGTCGGTTGTAGAACGAAGCTTTCTAACAGCGTTTCTCATGGTTTTGCCATAATATCTGTTGTGAAGTCTTCTAGTCTCTTCTTGTCTGATTCTTTTCAGTGATGATTTGTGATTTGCCATCTCGACTAATCTTTTTTAATTCGTTTATTTTTTTAATTGTAGCCCGTGGGGGAATCGAACCCCCCTTTCAAGAATGAAAATCTTGCGTCCTAACCGATAGACGAACGGGCCATCC
>PPYE01454212.1_pt1 | contig 42658 bp, 34 predicted proteins | sample 1559881 | NCBI WGS metagenome assembly PPYE01 (sample SAMN08240022, study PRJNA423297) | Human gut metagenome, whole genome shotgun sequencing project. | reverse complement strand
ATACCCATGGATACATCAGCTCCTTTCAGGAAAGAGGTGATGAGGTTTTCTATCCATTCTATCTCTTTCTTTTCAGTAGGCAGCAAGGCGACTGCCGGTTCCTCTCCATGACGCTCTATAGCTTCCAGTTCCTCGTTTTTGGCAATACGTTGGGCAAACTCTGTGATTTCATACGTGGAGCGATAACTTTTACAAAGCTTCATCACTTCCGAGCCGACCAGTACACGTTGGATCTGTTCGCAGGTGGTGGAACTGTATGGATTTACTGATTGCTTTGCATCTCCCAATATTGTTTTCCGGCAAGGGAATAATTTAGCCAGAACTTTGTATTGTATCGGAGTATAGTCCTGCATTTCGTCTACCAGCAGATGCTTGATGCCATACATGGTTTTATTATCTTCCAGGGCCAGTTTCAAATAAAGTAATGGAGCTACATCCGCGTATTCCAATTTCCGGTTTTTACCCTGCTTGAACATTTCCGGTTTTCCCAGCCAGTCATAAAATCCCTTGTATAAGTCGAGGTCTTTATTGTTGAACATCTTTTTCAGTTCATTACCCAACTGCCGTATCTGTATTTTTCCCATCGGCTCTTGGTGATAGGTGAAAGTCAGTTCGCGGGCAATTTCTTCTGCCATTGGTTGGAAACGGCTGCGCATGGGCAGGCGGTGCCATGCCGCGAAACGTTCTTTCAGGTACTCGGCAGGGATAGGGATACGCCCTGCTTTCAGGTCGGTTGGCCGAAATGCGTTTTGTTCCAAATATAGAATGTATTTATCCATCTGCTGGATAAATTCGGTGGTGGATTTGAATCGGATACGTTCTATAAAATCTTCTTCCTCTTTGTCCAGTATTTCGGCCACCTGGTCAAAGAAGGTTTGTATTTTATATTTGTTGTCCAGTATTTTGAGCATTAATTCCTCAAAGCCGCATTCTTCAATTTTTTCTTCTCCCAATTCGGGAAGTACGTTCGAGATGTAATCGGCAAATACTTTATTGGGGGAAATGATCAGGATATCATTGGACGTGATTTCCCCTTTGTGCCGATATAGCAGATAGGCTACGCGGTGCAAGGCGATGGATGTTTTTCCTGAACCGGCTACTCCCTGGATAATCAGGGTGTTCGATGTATCATTACGGATAATTTTATTCTGTTCCCGTTGGATGGTGGCTACTATATTCTTCATCCGGTCATCGGAGTTTCCACTCAATTCCTTCTGAAGGATGTCATCTTGAATATTCAGTGAACTTTCCAGCATGAATTCCATTTTTCCGTCACGGATGCGATACTGGCGTTTCAGACGGATGTTACCTTTCACTTCTCCCGAGGGGGCGTCGAAATGTGCTTCTCCTAATTCATAATCATAGAACATGCTGGAGATGGGGGCACGCCAGTCGTGTATCAGATTTTCATTGGTGGGAGGATTGAAAAATGAGTGTATACCTATATATAATGGCAGGACTTCGGGTTGCCCTTTTTCTTGAAAGTCGATGCGACCGAAATAGGGGATGGCCATCATTTTGCGATAACGTTTCTTTTTCTCGGCCAAGGACTCGCTGGCTGCTACTTGTTGGGTGACTATCTGCCGGACCGCACTTTTCTCGGCTCGGTCCAGTTCGGACAGATTTTCCCACAAGTAGAGTTCTTTGTATGGAGAAAAGTGGATGTAAATTTGTTCTTTGTCCGGTTGTTTGGGTTACTCTGATATGAATATTGCAGGAATGGAAGCCGCTCTTTTCTTTGTGGAAAAAAGGTGGAGGAACTTTCACAAGCTCTCCGTCCTAACCGTAGCAGGTACATGTAAGGAGAATGTTCACGGAAAAAGAATAATGCACAATCTTTTTTTGAGAGATTGTGCATTATAATATAGAAATATACAGTTTGTTATTACTGGCTTTTATAGCTGTTTATCTGAGATTAACCGTGCGATGCGGGTCTTGTTCTGTGTTCCTTTGGTAAGCAGGTAAACGTGCTTATACGCATCGCGGTTCAGTTCGGTGGGAGAACCGTTGATAAGAATGATGTTCCGGTCATTGGCGAATTTCAGGATACCGCTGATGTTGTTGGGATGTAGTTTGCCTATTTCATCCATCATGCAGTGTAACTTGAAATCTTTGAATTTGCGGGATGCTCCTTCCTTGAACACATTCAGCAACATGATGTTTATCATCGCTTTTACCAGAATGTCGGTTCCTTCCGACCCCACATTGGCTATCTTCTCGATAAATCCGGTGTCATTGCCGTTCTCCACAATGCGGAAACGCAACTCGAAGGAATCATACAGGCGGATACTGTCATAGCGGTAAGCATGTATTTCCTTGATAAAGGTACGCAGCAAAGTGATAGCCTCTTCTTTCACCAATTGCTCTTTGGCAGAGGAGAACAGGTTGGTTTCCGGTGAGAGGTCATAGCCGTAATCATGGTAATATTTCTGTATCTCACGCAGAATATTCACTACGCGGTTGCTGCTCTCTTCCACTTTCATTTCAATGCGCTGGATGACTCCCACAAAATTGCAGGTGGCGAAACCTTTATTGATTTCACGGATCACATCTTGAATATCATCTTCCGATGAAGTCAGCATGGAGGTGTCCATACTGATACGTTTGAAGGTATCCCAATGCTCGTTGTTGATGCGGCGGATGTACTCGTCTATGCGGTGTTCTTCCACAAAGTCGTGCAGTTCGTCGGCAAAGCGTACATATTCCCAATCCTCGTTGAATTTTACGCGGAACTTGAAGGTGTTGTCCTCATCAAAATGTCCGGTGAAAAGGTTCACTTCTTTACGGAGCTTGCTTTGCACCTGCGTGAATTGGTTGGCCTGGCGGGTCAGTTCGTCAATCAGCTCCATACAGGTCTTGGTGGTCTGCATGGTTTGCGTGTTTTCGGAACGGAATATATCCTGATGCGGTTTATACCAGTCGTATGCCGGAATCTTGCTGTAAGCCTCCAGGTTCTTTTGCAGTTCCCTTACATTTTCTTCCGCTTCTTCCCATTCTTTGTTCAGAAGGTCTATTTTTTCTTGTAGGGAGGATGTTTCCACTCTCAGCGTTTCCCGTTCCAATTGGAGCAGACGTTTTTGTTCATCGTGCTCCCGTTGCCATCCGGGAATACGGTCTATCAAATCCCGTTTGTCTTTTTGGTATTCGATGACCAGGGTCGCATTCTCCTTAATGAAAGAAAGCTCTTTCTCCAGCTGGGCCAGTTGGTTGGCTATGTCTTGCAGACGTTCGGTATCTGCTCCCTGCGAGTGAAGCTCTTTCTGCATATCCGCTTCATATTCGGTTTTGATGGAGGAAATTCTGCGTTGTTCTTCTTTTTCTTCCTTCCCGATAACTTCCGCTTGTGTCTTTTTTTCGGCGGCAAGAGCCTGTTGTTGCTTGTTCCATTCCTGTTTCAGGCTATCCAGTTTCTCTGTCTTTTCTTTGTTCAGGTTTTTTAGCTTGCTGTTTATACCGTCCAGTTCGGCAACCCGTTTGCGCTGTTCGTTTTCCAATCGGTTTATTTTGGCATTCCGTTCCTCATTGGCTTTCTTCTTCCACTCTTCCAAGTCGAGCATATCCTGCTGGTATTGGCGTTCCAATTGTTCCAGTTCATACTCTATTTGGCTGATAATGGCTTTTTGTTCCTTTATCTGCGGTTGGTATTTGCGTTTCAACTGTTCCTGCAACTCCTCCCTTTCAGTTTGCTGGCGTTGCATGGCAGCAGTGATTTCTTCCAGACGTTTTTCACCGTTTTCTTTCTCGACGATATAATCGTCTATGGATTTGATGGGGCGGTGGATGCTGTCTAAATTAATGGAAATGCCATAGAATGAGTTTCCCCCCTCAATGGTAATTTGCGGAAAAAGCCCCCGTTGCCATAAAATGCTCTCATCACACAGTTTGCCGATATTCTCTTCCCATCCCTTTTTGTTTTCTTTCAGCCAGCCTTGCAAGGTGTCTTTGCTGTTGTTCAGAAAAGCTTGTAATTCGTCTATGCGGGGACGGAGTTGCAGCATCTCCTGTTGCAGTTTTTGCAAGGTCAGGTCTTTTTCTTTCAACTGTTTCTGCTGTTCCTCTTCCCAAGTCATGGTCAGTTCCTTGATGATGAGCTGCGCTTGGGCGATACGGTTTTTCCGTTCCGTATGAAAGTTGGCATAGTTTTGGATACGTGTTTTCAATTCCTGTTGCTCTTCCTCAAAGAAAACCTCCTTTCTGCATAATTTTATCTGGTAATCTATAGCGTTCAGTTCGCCCAGTTTCTCGGCTTTCAGCGGATGGAGTTGCTGTGACAGGCTTTCGAACTCCTGGTAAAGGGAATCTGTGAACCGCTGGTATTCTTTGCGGGCCTCTTCCAGACGCTCGTTGTATGCATTGTTTAATGTATCCAGTTGTTTGATTTTCGCTTCATGAATCTTGTTCCATTGCTCGTCCAAGGCCTGAATCAGCGATTTATACTTGGTGGATATTTCCATATATTGTGAGGTAAGGATGCGTTGTTCTTCCAGCAATCCCACCTGCCGGTTCTTCCATTCCTCTTTTTTGGAAGAGCGTTCTATAATCTCTTCTATGTTCTTGTTCTGATAGTCCTTTTCTTTGCCTAATGCCTTTTGCAGTTCGTTGTTCAGCACTGCCAGCGCTTCCTGTAACTTGTCGCTGCGTTTGCGCGATTCATCCTGAAGCTCCTGTTTCCGGCGTATCAGTTTTCCTTTGTCGGCATCCGTGCGGTCTTGTTTCTCTTTCCATTGGGGAAGGATACTTTCGGCTTTGCGGAAAGCGGCAACCAGTTCGCGGCAATTCTGCACCAGTCCGCCTTGCAGTTTGGACGTTTGTTGGGATAACAGTGTGATTTCCCGAGCCTGTTTCCGGGTTTCCCGTTTCTGAAATTCTTCGATATCCTTCAGACGGGTTTCAAAGTTTTTCAGATGCTCCTTGTAACTGTTCAGGTCGATGGCCGTTTCATCTTCATTCAGAGAAGAAATGATTGTTTTCTTGATAAATTCAGCATCCAGTTTCGAATTCAGCAACACGTTCTGTATAGTGCGCGGAATATTCTGGTATTGCTTGCTCTCCATCAGCGAGTACCGGCTGAACTCAGGACTTGTACTGTTTCCATACAGAATGTTCCGATACTCGTCGTAGGTATAGATGATGCGTGAATATTCTATGCCATATTGGTCCAGCACGGCACGCACGCGGTCGCTCTCGCTATAGGCCACCCGATTCTCGTCTATAAAGAATTCTTTGCGGTAAGGAGAGTGGATGAAGCGGTAACATACACGGTTCATCGATTTGAAACTCAGAATACAGAACGCGCCGTTCTCTGTTGCCACTTCGTAAACGATATACGAATTGGAGTAGGGAAAATAGTAATCCGTGTAATTCTGCTTTTCCACCGAAATGCCCAGTCGTTGCGTGTCGGCATTGTAAAAGAAAAGGATAGCACGCAGAAGGGTACTTTTTCCCACTCCCTGCGTACCGATGAAGTGAACGTTTCCGTCCAGATAGATATCGTCCGAATAAGGGATATTCGCACTATTGATAAAGATAATTCTACTCAGGTTTCTCATCTTCGGTTTCGTCGTAAATGTTGATACTTTCAATCAGTCTTTCCAGATAATGCCAGGCGCTCATCACTTTATACGTATTGGTTTTCTCATTTTCCTGTTCCAGGAACGAGTCTTTGGTGAGCTGGCGTATCATGTTTTCCAGCACTTCCTTGCGGATGTCCTTGTCCGAGAAGTGTTTCCGCATACCGTCCAGTTTGTTTTGGAGCAGCATGTTGATGTTGGTTTCCACCAATATCTGTTCGGGCTGGAAGCGGAATCCGGGACCGAATGTTTCATCGTAGGTTTTGAAAAAATCGAGCACATCTATCCAGTAATAGGCACGCATGATTTTTTGCTCCAGTGTGGCTTTAGGTTCTATACGGGAGAAGAAGAAATATTCGTTTCCCCGTTCCAGTGTATAGTTTATTTGTGAGAAATACTGATAGAGAGATTCGTAGTTCTCATCTATTTCATTATACATATCGCGTACTTCTTCGCTGGTGCTGTTGGAACTGATGAACAGTCCTTTTTGCAGGTATTCAAAGATGGATGCGGTATTATCGGGTATTTGTATATTTAAATCCATAGTTCTCAGAGTGGGTATATTTTAGCATATTCATATTGATTGTGGAGTCCGAACTCGTTCCGGATTTCCAGTTGGCTCTCGTAAAGTGAGACAATCTGACAGAAGAACGTGGTACGTTCCTTTTCATCCACTTCGCGATGGAAATGATATTGCAACAGAAAGGAAAAAAGGTCGCTGACCGGCTCTCCTTTCCAGCGGGCTTCTGTCCCCGACTGCACAAAGGCGGTTACCACTTCGTCCAGATTAATCACTTCTTCGTACATGGCCTGTGCTTCCAAGTCTTCTTCACTGAAAGCTCCGGCTTCATTTTTCCGTACAATTTCACGATACTTCTGATTGCTGATAACTTTCAGAATGATGGGACGCACTTCGTCACTGGCCAGATAGCTGGGGGACAGTTTGAACGATGCTTGTGTATTGCCTTCCAACAGGAGGGAGCGTTCCCGTTCCATTATTTCGGACAGATTACTCCGGGCACGTAACTCGAACTGATCTTGCAGATATTTTACTTTTCGTATTTTTTCTACCAGTATCACCTGATTCTTTATTTGGTTCAGGTAATTGATGATATCCTGCTGGGCACGAATCAGACTGTGAGCTGATAGTTGCAGTTCCTGCCGCAGTTCGAGCAGGATGCGGGTCAGCTCTTCGTCAGTGGCTTGGCGGAAGAAATCCCGTTCTTCATGCAGAATCAGATGTTCGGTAGAGTCTATCAACCGCTGGATGTTGATTCGTTTCTTGTCCAGATTTTGCAGTTTGGCTATTTTTATCTGGTATGTGGGCTCGTGTTTGAAAGCATTATCAATATTGTGTTGAAGGTTGATAATGTTCCGTATCGTTACACGTGCCAGTTTCTGAAAGGTAATCTTGATATTGCGTACATAACTTTCCTTGCGCGACTGGATCTTTTCTTTCAGGTAGTAGTCCATCAGTTCGTGCAGGTACTCTATGTTTTCCTCTACGGTAGCCGTGTTGATTTCCTCGTTCGCTTCCAGCAGCAGTTCGAAGAAATCAAGGAATCGGGCATCCAGTTCCACAAAGTTTCCGTTTTGGTGTATGATTTCCTTTTCGATGAGTATCTTTAAACGGTTTTCATCCTCTTTCAATAGGGCTAGTGCGTCCGAGTATCGAAAACTAAGTACTTTTCTCTTCTCAAACATCTCTACCAATAGCCCTTTAGCTACAAAAATCGTATTTATTATTTCGTGAATTGATCGGAATATATACATTGTTTTTTCTCCAAAAAAGTCCGGCGAAGTTACTTTAAATGGTTGGAAAAACCTAGCGTTTTATGCTAAAAAGCATATAAATAGTGAAGTAAAAGGTGGAAAATGTTGGAGTATAAATGGGCAAGAGGGAAGTTGTTGCATGAAGTGTCTGTCGCTTAATGGTGCTATATTTCTCAGATGCGGCTGGCACGAATAACGTAGTTCGTGCCGGCGCGTCTGGAAAATAGAATACTTTAGGAGCTTTACGGTTCTGAATGAAATAAAGGCAGATAAACCGGATGCCTATATTTTAGAACAGTTGGGCTGTGCGGGTTATTTGCAGGCTAGTTCGAATATCTCTTTACTGTATTCTTTGTTCAGTTTTACATAATTACCTACTAATTCACCTTTGTTTTCATGCAGTTTTTTCACTAGCAGTTCAATATCAGGATGTTCTATACCCAATTCTTTGAAATTGACCGGCAGGCCCATGTATCTGAAAAAATGCTTCAATCGTGATATGCCGGCAAGTGCCATTTCTTCCAAATCCTCATTCTCGGGAACTCCGAAAACGCGGTTTGCAAACCGGGCAATCTTTTTCGGGTTGTGTTCTGCCATGAATGTCATCCATGCAGGTACGATTACTGCTAGTCCTGCTCCATGTGTCACATTATATACAGCACTGATTTCATGTTCCAGAAAATGTGATGCCCAGTCTTCCTCACAACCTACTCCGCAAGTACCGTTATGGGCAATTGTCCCACACCACATGATATTGGCGCGTGCTTCGTAATCGTTCGGGTTCTGCTTCATTTTATATGCTTCTTTGATGATAGCCATCAAAGTCCCTTCACACAGCCGGTCACTGATTTCTACATCGGGAGTGTTGGTAAAATAACGTTCCATAATGTGTACCATCATATCGGCAATGCCACAAGCTGTCTGGTAGGGGGGGAGAGTATAGGTCAGCTCCGGATTCATCACAGCAAAAACAGGCCGTAGTAATTCCGGTACACGCAAACTTAGTTTTTGCAGACCTTCCAGTTTGGTAATCACCGTATTGCCCGAACCTTCGCTGCCGGCAGCGGGAATAGTAAGTACCACACCCACTTTTAAGGCCTTCTTCACTTTGGCTTTTCCTATATAGAAATCCCAAAAATCACCTTCGTAGGGCACTCCTGCCGCAATGGCTTTTGCAGTGTCAATGACAGAGCCTCCCCCTACGGGAAGCATAAAGTCCACGCCTTCTTTGCGCGCCAGTTCAATGCCTTCGTAAACTTTCGGGTCAGTAGGATTAGGTTGTACGCCTCCTAATTTTACATAATCCACTCCTGCCTGTTGCAGAGAATCTTCTATGCGTTGCAGTAATCCGCTGCGAATAATAGAGCCTCCACCGTAAACAATCATTGCCTTCCGGGCGTTATACTTTTTAGCAAGAGTACCGGTTTGGATTTCTGTATCCTTGCCAAATACAAACTCGGTAGGGCTGTAAAATACAAAATTGTTCATTTGCTTACTCCTTATATTATTTTGTTGTTTGAAACCAAAACAAAGTTAAGGAAATATATTACCTTTGCCGCCTAAATTTAGTAAAAAGATGAAAACGGACATTGAAATAGCACGCAGCATTGAGCTGGTCAAGATTAAACAAGTGGCTAGGGAAACCGGTATTCCTGTAGAGCACATCAGTAATTACGGGCGCTATATTGCCAAAGTGGATGAAAGTCAGATAAACGAAGAAAAGGTGCAGCAGAGTAACCTTATTCTAGTTACTGCCATCACTCCTACCAAAGCCGGTATTGGTAAGACCACTGTTTCCATCGGATTGGCTTTGGGACTGAATAAAATAGGAAAGAAAACAATTGTTGCCTTGCGCGAGCCGTCGCTAGGTCCTTGTTTCGGAATGAAAGGGGGAGCTGCCGGAGGAGGATACGCCCAGGTGTTGCCGATGGATAAGATTAATCTTCATTTTACAGGTGATTTTCATGCCATCACTTCCGCTCACAATATGATTTCGGCCTTGTTGGACAATTACCTTTATCAGAATCGTGATAATGGTTTCGGATTGAAGGAAGTGCTGTGGCGTCGTGTGTTGGATGTGAACGACCGTTCCCTCCGTTATATTGTTACAGGACTAGGACCGAAGACCAACGGAATTACCCAGGAGTCAGGTTTTGATATTACTCCTGCATCTGAAATTATGGCTATTCTGTGTCTGGCTAAGGATGAAAAGGACCTGCGTCGTCGCATTGAAAATATTTTATTAGGTTTTACGTATGACAACAAGCCTTTTACTGTAAAAGATTTAGGAGTTGCCGGAGCCATTACAGTTCTTTTGAAAGATGCTCTTTCTCCTAATCTGGTACAAACTACGGAACATACTGCTGCCTTTGTTCATGGGGGACCGTTTGCCAATATCGCTCACGGTTGCAACTCTATTCTGGCAACCAAGATGGCAATGACTTTTAGTGATTATACTATTACCGAAGCCGGATTCGGGGCTGACCTGGGAGCGGAGAAGTTCTATGATATCAAGTGCCGTAAAGCAGGTATCACACCTAAACTGACCGTCTTGGTGGTGACTGCCCGTGCATTGAAAATGCATGGCGGCGTATCACAGGATAAGATAAAGGAACCCAATCTGGAAGCTTTGAAGCAGGGTGTGGCCAATATGGATAAGCATTTGCGTAATTTGAGATATTTCGGTCAGACAGTTGTCGTTGCGTTTAACCGTTATGGGGATGATTCGGAGGAAGAAGTGGATTATATCCGTACCCATTGCGAGAAGAAAGGTGTGGGCTTTGCAGTGAACAACGCCTTTACTGATGGTGGCGAAGGGGCAGTAGAATTGGCGGAACTGGTTGTGAAAACCATTGAGGAACAACCTTCCGAGCCTTTGCAATATGCCTATGATGATGAGGATAGTGTAGAAACTAAAATATCGAAGGTGGCTTGTAATTTATACGGTGCCAGCATTATTACGTATAGTGCCCTGTTTTACATTGACGAGATTAAACACCAGGTGTAAATGGAAAGTCCGATACCTGTTACCAATCCTACAGATGACCATCTGATAAACAACTTGTCTTTATATTTGCAGCCATAGCATAAGCCTGTAATGGCGCACATGGAAATTCCGATTGGAAATACAAAGAATCCTATTGAAATAATCCCGATAAGTATAATGATACCCATGATGGTTAGAACTTTGTTTCTTGCTGTCATGGCTTTTATTGTTTGGTGTTGAATGTATATGGATTATATGCGACAGTAAAAGTACAAAATTATTGTTTAGAATCAGACTTTTATCCGTTTTTTATATATTTGCATTATTTAAAAAGTGGATGGATGGCGGGTGTCTTGACTCCCGGACAGCATCGTAAATGCATGTCTCGGATTCGTAGTAGGAATACAAAACCTTCTGTCAGAAATGAGCACCTGAATGGGGCATTGTTTACGCTGAACCATTTGTTCTTGGAAAATTTTGCTGTACGTCATGCGGTTTCATATGGAGAGAGCGGCAGGGAATTAAATCTGGTTGCGGCCGAAGATAAAACGGAATATGAGAAAGATAAGCTTTTATAAAAATCGAACTAATCAGTAACGATAAAATGGATATGAAACATGTAAAGTATCTGGCTCTTGTCCTATGCATAGGGAATCTGTCGCCTGTGATGGCGCAGACAGCCTCGAAAAGTCTCACAGTAGACAATTTAGTTGCCTGGCAGCGTATCAGCGGGCAAGCTATTTCTGATAATGGAAAGTGGGTGGCATGCAAGATGGAACCTTGGGAAGGAGATGCTGTGGTGAATTTGTATGATGCACAAGGGAAGGAACTTGCCACTTTTCCGCGGGCGGACCGTTTTCTTTTCTCGGCTTCTTCCGACTATTTGGTTGTGTCGCAGAAACCCGGCAAGATGATAGTGGATTCTCTGAAAATAAAGAAAACGAAGAAAGAAAAGATGCCGATGGATGCATTGGTCATTTATTCGCTTTCGGGCGGCAGGGAAGTGATTGATTCACTGAAAACATTCAGGCTGGCAGAGAAGGCGGACTGGGTTGCTTTTCAGAAGGGAAGGAAAGACTCGACTTTGTATGTCCAACCGTTGAATGCAAACCTCAGTACCCGGTATGAGGCTCCTGCTGTGAAAGCTTTCAACTTTGCGGAGAAAAGCGGAATGCTTTATTATATTACCGCAGGTGATAAAGCAGAGGAAAAGCCGGGATTGTATCTTCTGAATACGGAAACAGGTGTGAAGACGCTGATAAAAGAAGGTGACGGGGTGTTTAAACAGGTCACTTTTGATGAAGATGGAGCAAACTTGGCTTTCTTATATTGTGCACAGAAAGATTCTTGTTATAAAGCCATGAGCTTGTGGCTGTCACAGCAGGGAGCACCGGCAACAGAAGTTGCGGCACGTGGCAATCGGGCTTTTCCGAAAGGATGGGTAATCAGCGAGCATGGGAAATTACAATTTTCGAAGAGTGCTTCCCGGTTGTTTTTTGGCACATCGCCTGAGCCTAGACAAAAGGATACGTTGCAATTGGCGGAGAACCGTCCCAATGTGCAGGTGTGGAGTTGGGACGAGCCGGTGCAATATACTGTACAGGATTATAATAAGGAGAAAGAGCTGAAAAGAAGCTATCAAGCGGTTTATCATATAAATGGTGGTCGTATTTGTCAGCTGGCAGATGAGGAGCTGTCTCAGATTTTGCTGGGAGATGAAGGAGATGCCCCGTTGGCATTGCTTTCCACTTCGCGTCCTTATTCATTGTCCTCCATGTGGGAAGGGCGGACACGCAGTGATTATTACACAGTGTCTTTGGAAGATGGCAGCCGTAAATTACTGGCATCGGCGGATTATGGCAGATACCGTCTTTCACCACAAGGCAAGTATGCGTATTGGTATGCTGAAACAGACAGTTGTTGGTATACTCTTTCTATGGCAGACGGGAAAAAAAATCAGTTGACTACCCCCGCTTCTTTCCTCGCATGGGATGAAGAGAATGATGTACCTGACTATCCGAACGCACATGGAACTGCCGGATGGACGGAACGGGATGAGTCCCTTTTAATTTATGACCGTTATGATATTTGGAAATTCGATCCGGATGCCATGAAGGAACCTGTCAATCTGACGATGAATGGACGTAAGAACCGGATTTCATATCGTTTGGTAAAACTGGATAAGGAGGAGCGTATGATTGACCTGAACAAGCCACAGTTGTTGAAAGGCTTTAACGAAGTGACCAAAGGGAACGGGTATTACAAGGCTCGTCTTTCCACCGCTGCTTCTCCCAAAGAATTGATGGCGGGTAACTATATGTTACGCAGTATTTCTAAGGCGAAAAATACAGACCATGTAATCTATACGATGGAAAGTTTTGAGCAATATCCTGACCTTCATTATGCTACACTCGATTTCAAGAAATCTATTCGGCTGACTCATGGCATTGACCAACAGAAAGACTATTTGTGGGGAACTGCCGAACTGGTTTCGTGGATATCTTTAGATGGCCGTAAGTTGGAAGGGGTGGTGTACAAGCCTGCCGATTTTGATCCGGCCAAGAAATACCCGATGATTGTGAGTTTCTATGAGCGAAATTCGGAAACTCTGTTTAATTACCGGATGCCGGAACCCCATCGGTCTACCATTGATTATCATCTTTATAACAGTAACGGGTATATTGTGTTCAATCCGGACATACGTTATGTAGACGGTTATCCGGGTGAGAGTTGCTATAACTGTCTGATGCCGGGGGTTGCCATGCTGATAGGCAAAGGTTATATTGACGAGAAAGCCATAGGGGCGCAGGGACATAGTTGGGGCGGTTATCAAGTGGCTTATCTGGCTACACGTACTGATTTGTTTGCGGCTATTGAGTCAGGTGCTCCGGTGGTCAATATGTTCAGTGCCTACGGAGGTATCCGTTGGGGATCGGGGCTGGCACGCTCGTTCCAGTATGAACATACTCAGAGTCGTCTGGGCGGTACGCCTTGGAGTACTCCGTTGCGTTACTTGGAAAACTCTGCTCTGTTCACGATGGACAAGGTACAAACACCTGTTTTAATCATGCATAATGACGCTGACGGACATGTGCCCTGGTATCAGGGAATAGAATATTTTGTGGCAATGAAACGTCTTGGAAAGCCTTGCTGGATGCTGAACTATACAGGCGAACCGCATTGGCCGACAAAGATTGCCAACAAAATAGATTTTCAAAAACGTATGTTCCAGTTCTTTAATCATTATCTGAAAAAAGAAGCAATGCCTGGATGGATGTCCGATGGGGTTCCGGCTGTAGAACAGCCTTATGAATTAGGATACTGATATTATGTGTTCGGACTGCTATGGAACTCAAGTTGCTCCTACTGTGGATAAAGTAAAAGGATAGTTCCTGAAAAGAGGGAGGAGGTGTGTTAAAACTAAAATGACAGTTCCGAAAAGTTACAGATAGTAATTATAAACTTAAAAGGGTCGTATCAAGCTCTGTCTTGAGTAATGATACGACCCTTTCTTTAGTTTTTTAGGATGTTCAAATTTCAAATTATAAATTCATATTTTCAAAAACTGAATTTTGATCCTCTCTTCTTCTTAGTACAATGCTTTTTTATTCAAACTTACCATAACGGGTAGGCAACAGTTTGCGGTCACCTAATGTATTATCTACCCGGGCTACATTGATCCAGAATTTGTTATCACGTACCGATTCGATAGGATAAGCGGCTTTCTCTCGGCTGTAGCTGTGATTCCATTCATTGGCCACCACTTCATATTCAGGATGCGGGGCGTTGACCAATACATTATCTTCTTTATCGGCACTGGCTGCCAGATAATTGGCGCTCAGAATAGCAGTCTTGGTGGCATTGGTCAGACCTTCGGCGCCCATCATGCAAATATAACCGTAAGTAATAGGCAGGATTCCTGCGCTACCGTATGGAGCTGAAGAAACCTGATTGGCACTGTTACCCCAAACTTGATGTCCCGGAAGGAACGGAACCAGATGTTCGGCTACACAAACGGGACCTACACCGGGACCGCCACCACCGTGAGGGCTGGCAAAAGTCTTATGCAGATTCAAATGGCATACATCAGCCCCGATGGTACCCGGATTGGTCAGACCTACCTGTGCATTCATATTTGCACCATCCATGTAAACCTGTGCTCCGCATTTATGAATAATTTTACAAATTTCTGCAATTTCCGGTTCAAAGATACCATGAGTGGACGGATAGGTAATCATTAATGCAGCCAGATCATCCTTGTTGGCTTCTGCTTTTGCACGTAAATCTTCTACGTCTACATTACCTTTATCGTCACAGGCGCAAGTCACCGTGGTATATCCGCATTGAATGGCTGAAGCCGGATTCGTACCGTGGGCTGATGCCGGAATTAATATCTTGTTGCGGTGTCCCTGTCCGATACTTTCCAGATAAGCGCGGATGATACGCAGTCCTGTATACTCTCCTGCTGCACCTGAATTAGGTTGCAAAGTGACTCCTGCAAATCCGGTAATAACCTTCAACTGCTCGCTTAAGTTATTAATTAATGTCTGATAGCCTTTTGTTTGATCCTCAGGTGCTAACGGGTGTATAGCCATCCAGCCTAAGTTGCTGAGTGGGAGCATTTCCGAAGCGGCATTCAGTTTCATGGTACAAGAACCCAATGAAATCATGGAATGTGCCAATGAGATATCTTTACGTTCCAAACGTTTGATATAACGCATCATTTCGGTTTCAGTATGATACTTGTTGAATACCTCATGGGTGAGGAAGGAAGTACGGCGGCGTAGTTCACGATTCAGTGAGGATGCTTCGGGAATGTCTGTCACTTCTTGAACGGTTTCTTCGGCAGCAATGGAGAAGATGGAAAGTAACAGGTTTACATCTTTCAGGTCGGTGGTTTCATCAATGCTGAAACCTACATCGCCATTATCATAGTAACGGAGGTTTACTTCTTTACTCAATGCGATGGTACGCAGCTTCTGAGCCGAAACATGGTCGGGCAGACTGAAACGCAGGGTGTCAAAGAATAATTCATTATGCTGTACATATCCCAAGCGGGTTAGGGCTTTGTTCAACCAGGTGGTAATGCTATGAATGCGTTTTGCTATATTTTTGATACCTTCCTGCCCATGATAAACGGCATAGAAGCCGGCCATTGTAGCCAGTAATGCCTGTGCGGTGCAGATGTTGGAAGTTGCTTTTTCGCGTTTAATATGTTGCTCACGGGTCTGTAAAGCCATACGGTAGGCCAGTTTGCCATATTTGTCTTTAGACCAGCCGATGATACGTCCCGGCATATTGCGTTTATATTCGTCACGTGTAGCGAAGTAGGCTGCGGACGGACCTCCGTAGAACAAGGGGATACCCAGGCGCTGGGTACTTCCGAATACGATGTCTGCTCCCCATTCGCCGGGAGGAACTAACAATGCCAAACTCATGATGTCAGCATCCACGGCTACTTTACAATGGGCGGCATGTGCCTTTTCCACAAACTCACGATAGTCTTCCACGCTACCGCTGGCATTGGGGTATTGAAGGATGCAGGCAAAGATTTCCGGAGTAAATACCAATTCCTTGTAATTTCCTACTTGGATCTTCATGCCTTGAGGAAGGGCGCGGGTCTGGATGACTGCCAGGTTCTGTGGGAAAATCTCTTCATCCACAAACAATACGTTGGCTCCGCTTTTTTGTTGGTCGCGGGTGCGAAGTCCATACATCATGGTGGCGGCTTCGGCAGCGGCGGTAGATTCATCCAGCAATGAGCAGTTTGCCAATGGCATGGCTGTGAGGTCGGATATGACAGTCTGGAAGTTCATCAGTGCTTCCAAACGTCCTTGTGAAACTTCGGTTTGATAAGGAGTGTACGAGGTGTACCACACAGGATTCTCGAATACATTGCGTTGAATGACCGCCGGAGTAATACTGTCATACCAACCCATACCTATATAAGAGGTATAAATCTTGTTTTGTGAAGCTAGTTCGGTAATATGCTCTGCAAACTCCCGTTCCGTCATGGGAGCAGCCAGTGGCAGAGGTTCTTTCAAACGGATTTTGGACGGAATTGTTTTGTTAATCAGTTCATCAAGGCTCTTTACGCCAATCTTTTCCAACATAACGGGAAGGTCTTCTTCCTGTATACCGATATGTCGGTCTGCTAATAAATCTGTTTTCATGGTAGTAGTATATAAGTTGAATTTTAAGTTTTATCTTATCGGAAAAAAGGGTTGTTCGCTTTTTCTGCTCCCACAGTGGTCGGGTCTCCATGACCGGGATAGACTACCGTGTCGGGGGGGAGTACAAACAAACGACTGCATATATGCTCGCGAAGTTCGTCGAAGTTACCTCCTGTAAGGTCTGCACGTCCTATACTTCCTTGGAACAATACATCACCGCTGAAGATACAGTGGGCTTCTTTGCAGTAAAAAACAATGCTTCCCGGCGAATGACCCGGTACATGGATAGCTTCCAGTTGGGTATTGCCGAAAGTAATGATATCTCCATCAAAGATATATTTTCCTAATGGCACGGGTGCTTCGGGCAATTGGAAACCAAACATACGTGATTGTGCCGGTGCTTGTTCCAGCCAAAATTCATCCGCTTGATTTGCTTCGGCTTTTAGCCCGTATTCTTGCAACAGGAATGGGTTGCCGAAAATATGGTCCAGATGGAGGTGCGTATTCAACAAATGTTTCACTGTCAGGCTATTGCTGTCAATATATCTTTTTAAGGCTTGCTTTTCTTCTTCATAAAAGCAACCGGCATCAATAATGACGGCTTCCTTTGTTTCGTCCGATAGCACGTAGCAGTTTACCGGAAACATATTGAATTCAAATTTCTTTATTTTCATGTTTTTTTTATCTATAATTATAAACCGCTGATGGTTACATAAACCACTTTCTTGGTTTTAAAAAAATCTTCCGTGAATTCATTTTTCAGATCATAAAGCATTGTTTTGTGCTTCACGGGCATTGTTTCTTGTTCCAACTCTCCGCCTTTCAGACAAATCAGCCCGTTGGGCAGGGCGTTATGCTGTTCTTGTCTGATGTTTTTACGGATAATTTTTATTAGATCGCCCAAAGGCATGACAGCACGACTTACCACGAAGTCGAATTTCCTTTTTTCTTCTTCGGCGCGGCAATGACGGAAAGTGACATTCTTCAGTCCGATAGCATTGGCTATTTCTGTAGCTACTTTCACTTTCTTTCCGATACTGTCCACCAGATGGAATTGGACTTCAGGGAATAAGATGGCCAAAGGGATACCCGGGAAACCGCCCCCTGTGCCCAAGTCCATAATTTGGGTATCAGGGGTGAAGTTTATCACTTTGGCTATGCCTAGCGAGTGCAATACATGATGTTCGTACAGATTAGTGATATCCTTGCGTGAGATTACATTGATTTTGCTATTCCAATCCGTATATAAATCATACAATGCGGCAAACTGTGTTTTCTGCTGTTCGCTGAGGTTAGGGAAATATTTCAGTATTAATTCCATTCTATACTTAAAATCGTTATTTAATGTATCATATATTTTTCTACCGATGTGTAGGGCAAAGAAAGGGTGATGACTCCTACAGCATAGGGAGCGATATCGTATTTGTTATACAGGAAAGATACTTTTTCCTTTTCTAACAAGAAATTGTCGGGTACGTACATATTGGTAGAATTCAAGATGCCTGCATTCTGAAGTCCTTCCAGTGAGGTGATGGAGCTGTCTTCCAGACGGGTAGCCATCTCTGTTATCAGTTCTTCCAAATGTAGGTATTTTTAAAAGAATCTACAGCAACTTCCGGATTCATCCGGATATATTCTTTTCCCAAAACGTGGGCTTGTATGGTACGGTTGATGCGTTGTGCTATGCTATCCGCAGCATCAGATTCTGCTAAATAACTATAATCAATAGTAATCTTACAGGCGGGAGAGACTGTGTCATCTTGTAAATGGGCTTGTTCTTCCACTTTTACAGTCTTTACAGTTTCACTATCAATTTGTTTTTGTCCGTTACATCCCGATAATAAAAAGCAGGATACAAGGCAAGTTGTCATAACAGACAATACGAGATTTCTTTTTTTCATAACTTTTTGTTTATTTGCATGGATTACTTATCCTAACTTTCTCCACAAATATAGAATAACTTCGTGAAATGTCCATCTAAAAAGCGAAAATATATTTATCTGTTTGCAACAAGATTGCATGAACTTTTTGCTAAATTTGTCCGTTGATAAGCTATAATAAATAAGTAAAGAAATGAATATGAGCGATATGACAAAAAAACTATATCCCGTTACGGGAATGCATTGTGCGGCATGTGCCGGCAACGTGGAGAAGATTGTAAGGAAGCAAGAAGGCGTGGAAAATGCATCGGTCAATTTGGCGGCGGCTACTTTGGCGGTGACTTATAATCCGGATATTGTGTCTCCGCAACAACTGAAAGAGGCTGTGATGAAAATAGGTTTTGATTTGATAATAGATGAGGATAACTCTGTGCAGGAGCAGGAGGAAGCAGAGCAATCTTATTACGGACAGTTGAAGCGGAAGACTATCGTTGCTTGGATTTTTGCTTTACCGGTAGCTGTTTTGGGGATGTTTCTGATGAATGTTCCGGGAGTAAACTGGTGGATGCTGTTGCTTTCACTTCCTGTTATTTTATATTCGGGGCGTTCTTTCTATATGAATGCCTGGAAACAGACGCTTCAGCGTACCAGTAATATGGATACGTTGGTGGCACTTAGCACCTCCATCGCATTTTTGTTCAGTTTGTTTAATACGTTCTATCCCGAATTTTGGTACAGCCGCGGATTGGAACCTCATGTATATTATGAAGCTGCCACTGTTATCATAGCTTTCGTATTGGTTGGCAAGCTGATGGAAGAGAAAGCAAAAGGAAAAACTTCCACAGCTATTCGTAAACTGATGGGATTACAGCCTCGGACGGCCCGTGTGGTGAAAGACGGCAGGGAAGAGGATATCTTGATAGCCGAACTTCAGGTTGGCGATAAGGTGAGCGTCCGTCCCGGTGAGCAAATTCCGGTGGATGGGGTCATTGTCGGAGGAAACACCTTTATAGATGAGAGCATGATAAGCGGTGAACCTATTCCTGTAGAGAAAAAACAGGGTGATAAGGTGCTGGCCGGCACTATCAATCAGAACGGTGCATTTACTATGACTGCTCAAAAGGTGGGGAAAAATACGGTGTTGGCACAGATTATCCGCATGGTGCAGGAAGCACAGGGGTCTAAAGCTCCAGTCCAGCGTATTGTGGATAAAGTGACGGCGGTTTTTGTTCCTGTTGTCCTTGCTGTGGCTGTTTTTACTTTCCTTGTTTGGATAGTGGCAGGTGGAGCGGATGACTTTTCTTATGCTATGCTTTCAGCAGTGTCTGTTTTGGTTATTGCCTGTCCGTGTGCTTTGGGACTTGCTACTCCCACTGCTTTGATGGTAGGAATTGGTAAAGGGGCCGAATCACATATTTTGATAAAGGATGCGGTAGCCTTGGAGCAGATGCGGAAAGTGGATACAGTGGTACTTGATAAAACGGGTACTGTAACTGAGGGGCGCCCTGTGGTGACCGGATGGTTGCATGATGCCGGATGGCAGAACGAGCATAAGGGAATTCTGTATGCTGCTGAATTGAAATCGGAACATCCGTTGGCTTTGGCTATTGTCGAGGCTTTGAAAAAGGAAGGTGAGAAGCCGGCACTCATTGATTCTTTTGAGAGTCGGACAGGACGGGGGATTGTGGTGACCCGTGGAAATAAAACTTTTTGGGCAGGAAGCCATCGGTTACTGAAAGATTTTGGAGCGGGAATTTCCGACTGGTGACGGTCATCTTACTGCACAGAATGTGGCCGGAGAAATTGATGCGAATCGTTTTATTTCGGATGCTTTGCCGGTCGATAAGGAGAATGTTATTAAAGAATTACAAGCTGAAGGAAGAGTCGTAGCTATGGTAGGTGACGGCATTAATGACTCACAGGCGTTGGCACGTGCCGATGTAAGTATTGCAATGGGTAAAGGTACGGATATTGCCATGGATGTAGCGATGGTTACGTTAATGACTTCGGATTTGTTGTTGTTACCCAAAGCTTTTAAACTTTCCCATAAAACTGTACGTTTGATCCATCAGAATCTTTTCTGGGCGTTTATCTATAATTTGATAGGCATTCCGGTGGCGGCAGGTATTCTGTTCCCATTGTATGGTATCTTGCTTAACCCGATGATTGCCAGTGCTGCCATGGCATGTAGTTCTGTCAGTGTAGTGTTGAACAGCTTGAGCCTGAATTGGAGAAAGTTGTGATTGAATTAAAAATAAATAAAAAAGCAGCCGTGCATAGATTTTGTTTTGCATGGCTGCTTTTCATTTTTCTATCTTTTAGTTTATAATTCAAAAAGGATTGTTTCTTCCTCTTTGTACTTCTATTCGTATTCCGAAGTTCCCATTCTCCGATTTCATTTCGAAAGCTCCGTTGAAATTATTTCTTTCCCAAGGCAATGCGCTTGGATTCCGTACTTTGTTCCCGTCGGCATCATATTCACCGTATGTGGTGATGTGTAATCCGTTTTTCAATTTAAAGGTTGCACTTTGTAAGGTGGGAGGCATTGACATTGTTCCGAATCCATAGATTCCCATTCCCGGATACATGGGGGTAAATACATGGTTGTAAGACCCTCTGTCATAAATGATATTCATATTGGGACGGAATATTTCATTGTAATTCGCAATTGCATTATTGTTGTAAGGCTGATAATAAAGTTGCGGGGCTATCAGAGGGGGAGGGGCCATAATCATGGAACCCATATCCAGCATAAATCCGTTAAAATTCTTGTAACCATCCAATGAAATGGGCGGAATACTATCTGTTACCACTTCGGACTGCGCAAAGGTAGTAGCGGCAATCAGAAACATAGAAATGGATAGAACCAGCTTTTTCATATACTGTTATTTTTTTTGTTCCGGACAAATATAGGGATATTTTCTAAATTCTGTATCGTTTCTGTTTCCTGTGAATAGATCTTTTCAAATACTTTATGAAGTTCTTCCTCATCGGCTATCAGTTGCCTCAATTCCTGCAGATGTACAGCATTGGCTGATTGAGGTATCCATAATCTTAAATAACCACCTTCAGCATATTTTTCTTTCAAATGTGTCAGAAAACGTATGTATTGTTTTTCTTTGTCCAGCTCGGGATAGTTGGAAAGACCATATTGTACCGTCCGTCTCAAGGTGATGTCCGGATCAATAATGCGGTCGGCCTCCGCTACAATTTTGTCATAAATGCTACGGGGAACATGCTTGTTGGATGCACGGTGATCTTCTACAGCCTCTTTCATAATCAAAATATGCTCTTCAGGGAACCATTGCCTTAACTTCTGGTCTGCCCATAGTATTTTTCCTGAAATGAGATGGTGGAACTCCCGTCCCTCACAGAGTCCCAGGTCATGGTAAGAGGCAATAACATACACCATCATGCGGCTCACATCATAATATTGAGACAATTTGAGGCTTTCTGCTATAACTTTCAATACATGATCTACACGATGTGCTTTGTCAAAATCAGCGTATCGTGGGATAATTTCACTTGCGATATAGTCGCGGAATTCTATTGGAAAATCATTGATGTACGGCAACATATTCTTTCTTTTGATTGGGGTTGCAAATATACAATAATTATCCCACCTTTGCAGAAAAAAGTAATATGTATCAAATAATTAAACCTACGCCCGATGACTTTGATGAATTGACCTGTTTATGGGAAGCTTCGGTGCGTGCTACTCATCATTTCATACCTGAAGCATATATTCAGAAGTTAAAGCCACTGGTATGGAGTGTTTATCTTCATAGTATGCCGCTTTACATGATTCGTGACAATGCTGGTATAGAAGGATTCATGGGGATTAATGGGACTATGCTTGAAATGCTTTTTGTTCATCCGCGTGCCATAGGTACGGGAATAGGGAAACAATTGATGCGTTATGCTTTGGAGCATTGCCATGTACGTTATGTCGATGTAAACGAACAAAATAAGAAAGCGTCCGGCTTTTATGGCCATTTTGGATTTCGGGTTATTGGCAGGGATGCAAAAGACGCATCGGGCGAACCCTATCCTATTTTACATTTAAAACTGGGAGGTATCATGAAAATTGAAAATTGGGGATTAGTTCCCTATTCTGAGGCTTGGAAACGGCAGACGGAGTTGTTTAATGCCGTGGTGGAAGCTAAACAAGTGGGAAAAACGTATGAGAATAGAATTATTTTTGTAGAACATCCGCATGTCTATACATTAGGCAAGAGTGGAAAGGAAACGAATATGCTGCTGGGGGTGGCCGCGGGAACTCCGCAGGAACGGAAAATTTGTGCAATAGGAGTGAGAAGCAGTCATTTTGTGACAATGCATGGATTGGCGCTGAATGTAAATACGGATTTGCGCTATTTCAGTTATATCCATCCTTGCGGATTCATGGATAAAGGGGTTACTTCATTACAGAAAGAATTGGGGTGCGAAGTGCCTATGGAAGAAGTGGCAGGACGTTTGCAGAACGAATTATCTGAACTTTTGTAGTTATACCGTATGTGTGGATTTATACATACGGGGCGGAGGGATTAAAAGTCCGATTGTGTTATCATGTTGTCAACTGTAGGGGCAGGGTTTGCCTGCCCAAATGCATAAGCAAACCATTTTTGGGCGAGCGAACCTTGCCCCTACTGGCAAAATGATACGCCATTTTACTTTTGATACATCTTCATATTATGAAGAGAGCTTTTTTTGATTTATTCTTTTATATCTTGGTACAAGAAGCGCTTGATACTTTTCTTGGCTGTTTTTTCAAATTCCTCAGGATATAGTTTGAAGCGGGCTATTTGGGAAAATGCCGGTAATTGTTTGTTCAGTTCAAGGCGGTTTTCTTCCATTACCCGTACAAGGTCTGATTGGCTCAAGCCGTGAGCAAAAGCATCATCGGAATCCGGATAGATTAGGCCCACCAGTTTGTCTTGTTGCAGAATAATCAGTGACTCTGACACGTATGGCATATTGTTTAGCTTGGACTCTATTTCTTCCGGATAAATGTTTTGTCCGGAAGAAGTGAGTAACAGGTTTTTGCAACGTCCTTTGATAAAAACATTTCCGTCTTCGTCTATTGTCGCCATATCGCCTGTATGCAACCATCCTTCAGTATCAATGACTTGCCGTGTCGCTTCCTCGTTCTTATAATAGCCCAACATCAGGTTGGCTCCACGGCATACCAGTTCACCCGCAATGGCTGATGGGTTAGGAGACAGTACTTTGGCTTCCATACGTGCGGCAACTTTTCCGCAAGATGCCAGTTTCAGTTCTGTCCAATGACTATGGCAGATGATGGGACCACATTCAGTCATTCCGTATGCAATGGTGTATGGGAAATCTATCATTTTTAGAAAGGCTTCCACTTCGGCATTGAAAGGAGCCCCTCCGATGATGATTTCGATGAAATTTCCGCCGAAAACTTCCATCGCCTTCTGCTTGATAAGTTCTTTTATCTTATCGCTGATGATGGGAACATGTAATAGCAGTTTACCTAATTTGTTGTCTACCTTGGGAAGAATATTTTTCTTGAATATTTTTTCCACAATCAGTGGCACGCAGGCTATGACGCGCGGGCGGATTTCCGCAAATGATTCGGCTATGATTTTGGGCGATGGCATGCGGGTAAGAAACCATAGATGGGCGCCTGCTGTGAAACCGTAAAGAAAATCGAAAGTCATGCCGAATACGTGTCCCAAAGGTAACATGGATACGACGCTGTCACCTGCTTTCAGACCTATTTTTTCTTTACAGTAGAGCACGTTGGAGAGTATGCTACGATAAGGCAGCATTACGCCTTTGGAATATCCGGTAGTACCTGAAGTGTAATTAATGATGGCCAGGTCTTCTGATTTTTCTTTTTCATAAGAAATATCATCGGGACGAAATCTGCAAGGGAATTTGTGCCCGAATATCTCATTCAGATGGTCGCGGGCATAAGCCAGTTTTTCCGAACGGGATACGGGTACACCGAAATCTTTCAATTCTATGATACCTTCCAAATGAGGCATGGCTGCTTCATTCAAGTTCTCCCATATCTGATCGCCTACGAACAACAGGCGGGCTTCAGAGTGGTTTACAATATTGTGTACCTGATCGGCTTTGAATTCATGTAGGATAGGTACTACTACGGCACCATAGGTGATGACGGCAAGGTAAGTTACTGTCCAATGAGCGCTATTACGCCCGCAGATGGCTATTTTATCTCCCTTCTCAATGCCGGCATTTTCCAGCAAGATATGTATTTTCTCTATTTTACGGGCCACATCTCTGTATTGTAATGTGATGCCTTTATAGTCTGTAAGAGCGTTTAAATACCAATTTGTTTTTATACTTTGCTCGATAAGAGCAATAAAACTCTGTTCTAGTTCCATGATAACTTTTGCACATTTATAGGCTGAGTGTGCGCAAAAGTAGTAAAATGAGGTAAGGGGGATGGGAAATGAAACAGTTTTTTACATTAATTTAACGCCCTGAAAATGTAGATTCTTTTATTATTTTACTTTAAAATGCTAGTTTATAATCGTTTGCCAATTGTTGATGTGTCCCTTTTCCGGAAATGTTATTTGTTCAGTCATAATAGTATTAGAATTCAAAGATTCCGGGGGATAATGTAGGATTGATATAACTGACGTCACGTGTTTGCAATAGCCTGCCATTCAGTGTGTAGAATGTGGCATGTGGATATATCTTTTTCAGTGCTATATGAAATGTAGTGGGAGAGGTAGCAGACAAGGTGGTGATCAGTACCCATAATATTACACATATAGAATAACATCTCTTCTTCATGGTATTTAAATGTTTTGATGAGGTTGATAAAACAGCTTGGCTATACTTTTTGTTCGCCGGTATAAAACCTGATTTTGTGGATTTTTTCCACACTTTTGTGGTGTTGTCAACAGGAATCTACACTCCTGAAATGAAAAAATGTATATGTATGTAGCTGATTTTTAGTTAGATATTAAAATGAGCAGATTTGTGGCGCGCTTCTTGTTTTATTGTTGTCGGTAAAAATAAATAAAAAATAAAGTAATTATGAAAAAGGTATTAGTAACATTGGTATTAGTGATGACTTTAGGCGTGTCTGTTTCTTTTGCTCAAGCGGCTCCGGTAGAGGTTCCGGTAGTGGAAAAGCCTCAACAATCTAAGAAGTTGGTTTTCTCGGAAATCTATATGAATGATGTGCCGGAAGCCGTGATGGACAGGCTTGCATTGGAAGGTGCTATGATAAAGCAGGCTTTTATGGCCTATGGCATTGATGGAAGCCGTATTTATAAAATTAATGTGTTGACAAGTGATGCTCATGAACAGACATTGTTCTTAGGTGAAGATGGTAAAATTTTGCAATAGTTAGTATATTTATAATAGTGCTTTTACATGAATTCCCGGCTTGTGATAAGTCGGGAATTTTTTTAGTTAAATTGTTTCTTGACGATATTCGAAAAATAATTAAGAAATCTCTTGTGCATAATAATTGTAGGTTTTATCTTTGCCACTCAAATTTAAAAAGGTGATACAATGGAAACTTATGATATATATTTTAAAGAAGGTAATGATTTTGCTAATAAAGGATTTTCATTGAAAGATAAGGCTAAGGCCATTAGAATGGCGGAAGATATGTTGGCTGAACGCAAAGGATATGTGAAGGATTTTGTTGGAGGAACTATTTCCGTAATGTGTAAAGAAACGAAAGAGGAAGTTTGGTCCAAGCCGATAGGGGAGGTTTAATGCAATTTTTACATCTTTTTTTGCCTTGCCAATCATAGAGTTGTGAAATACAGTGCTGTAATTGAAATGGTACGTAGCCGTTAATAGCAGCAACCCTTGGTTGTATTTGTGGTGGATTTGTTATTGGCGGACATGAATATTTCTTTCTCTTCTAGGATATTCGGTATATTTCTCCTTTCATGCTTTTGCCGGACTGATATAGATAATGCCGGGTAGCACTTGATAGGACGATGATTGTTCTTTTACTAAGATGCTTCAGTATGACTTTTTTCCGATCCTATCCATTCTTGACATATAGTTGTTATTCATAGCTAAATACACCGTATTCCCAATGAAGCTTTCTGTGGGGATCCCTTTGGTGTTCGTGTAACTGAAAAAAACTTTCCCAAAAGCTTTGTATTATTGATTTTCTATGTATCTTTGCATCGTTATTATTTCTCGGGGTATTAGCTCATCTGGCTAGAGCGTTAGACTGGCAGTCTAAAGGTGGCGAGTTCGAGTCTCGCATGCTCCACTTTTTTAATGATAAAATGAAGGTCTGCGAAGCAGGCCTTTTTTAATTTAAAGACTATAGATATGTTAATTTATAATACAACTTATCAAACAGGCATTGACGATGCGCGTAATTTTGTCATTTGGCTTAGTGAAAGCTATATACCCGAAGTGGAAAAGACGGGAATATTGCAAAATCCCCGTCTTACGCACATCCTTAGTCACAAAGAGCAGGATTCAGAATGTTTTTCATTGCAATGGGAGGTGGAAGATACAGCGGCCTTGCATCGTTGGCATACTCAGCAAGGGATGCATCTGAATGAGGAAATGATGAAGATATTTAAAGATAAGGTGGTTGGCTTTCCCACTTTGATGGAGGTGATTAAGTGATTCAGCCGGTAAAAGAGAAAATCATTCTGGGTATAGATCCTGGAACAACCATAATGGGGTATGGCCTGCTGAAAGTAGTAGGTACTAAACCGCAGGTAATGACTATGGGGGTCATTGATCTTCGTAAATATGGTGACCATTATTTAAAACTGCGCCGTATTTTTGAACGGGTGGTTGGTATAATAGAAGCTTATTTACCTGATGAGTTAGCTATTGAGGCGCCTTTTTTTGGAAAAAATGTGCAGTCGATGTTAAAATTAGGGAGGGCACAGGGAGTGGCTATGGCTGCTGCTTTGAGCCGTGATATTCCTATAACAGAATATGCGCCGTTGAAGATAAAGATGGCGATAACCGGTAATGGGCAAGCCAGCAAGGAACAGGTCGCTGATATGTTGAAAAGGATGTTACATATACCGGAGAGTGATATGCTGCCTTTTATGGATGCAACAGATGGGTTGGCGGCTGCTTATTGTCATTATTTACAAATGGGCAGACCGACATTGACTAAAGAATATTCCGGCTGGAAAGATTTTATAAATAAGAATCCTGATAAAATAAAAAGATAAGATTATGAATGTGAGACATGTTATTTGGGCATCAATTGTTTCTACTACTATTAGTTGTCAGTCTGTGAAAAAAGAATATAATTCGTTTGATGAATATCCTGTCCGTGAAGATGCGCTGACTGAAATGGAGTACTCGCCTGCCGAAACCAAGTTTTCACTTTGGGCTCCTACAGCGGAAGAGGTGCGTGTCCTTTTATTTGAATCGGGTAATGAAGGTTCAGCTTCTAATACTTTTCCAATGGAGATGGGAGAGAATGGTACTTGGAATATTTCAATAAAAGAGGACCTGAAGGGTAAATTCTATACCTTTAATGTGAAGGTAAACGGGAAATGGTTAGGAGACACTCCGGGAATTATGGCAAAAGCCGTAGGGGTAAATGGTAAGCGGGCAGCTGTGCTTGATCTTCGTTCTACAGATCCGGAAGGATGGGAGAACGATGTGCGTCCTCCTTTGAAGAATTATGCTGATATTACGGTTTATGAGATGCATCATCGCGATTTCTCTTTGGATTCTGTTTCCGGAATTCAAAATAAAGGCAAGTTCCTGGCTTTGACGGAGCAGGGTACTACCAGTTCTTCAGGCGAGAAGACAGGTATTGACCATCTGAAAGAATTGGGAATTACCCACGTGCACTTATTGCCGTCGTATGATTATGCCTCGGTGGATGAAACAAAACTGGACAAGGCCCAATATAATTGGGGGTATGATCCGCAAAATTACAATGTGCCTGACGGTTCTTATTCTACAGATCCTTATAGACCCGATGTCCGTATCAGGGAATTCAAACAAATGGTACAAGCTTTACATAAGGCGGGAATCAGAGTGGTGCTTGATGTGGTGTATAATCACACCTTCAATACAGACGAAAGCAATTTCGAACGTACGGTTCCCGGTTATTTCTATCGCCAGACGAAGGACGGGCAATGGGCAAATGGTTCGGGATGTGGAAATGAAACGGCAAGCGACCGCGCCATGATGCGTAAATATATGATAGAATCTATTTTATATTGGATTAATGAATATCACATAGACGGCTTTCGTTTTGACTTGATGGGGATACATGATATTGAAACCATGAATGAGATACGTGCGGCTATTGATAAAATAGATCCGTCTATTTTTATGTATGGTGAAGGATGGGCTGCCAGTTCTCCTCAATTAGAGGCAGACAGACTGGCGATGAAAGCCAATGTGGAAAAGATGCCCCGTATCGCCGCTTTCTCAGATGAAATGCGTGATGGATTGCGAGGTGGTTGGGATGATGATACTAAAGGAGCTTTTCTAGTAGGGGAGCCTGGACACGAAATGAGTATCAAATTTGGAATTGTGGGAGCCATCGAACATCCGCAGGTTATAAGTGATTCTGTGAATTATAGTAAGAAACCTTGGGCTTTACAACCTACCCAGATGATAAGTTATGTAAGTTGCCACGATGACATGTGCCTTGCCGACCGTCTGAAAGCTACCATGCCGGATGCTTCGGTAGAGGAACTGGCGGCTTTGCAGAAGTTAGCGGAAACATTTGTCTTTACTTCACAAGGAGTACCGTTTATATTTGCAGGGGATGAGATGATGCGTGACAAGAAAGGAGTTCATAATTCTTATAATAGTCCTGACAGTATTAATACGATAGATTGGAAAAATAAGACCGCACACAAAGATGTGTTCGAATATGTGAAAGGTTTAATAGCTATGCGTAAAGCACATCCCGCTTTTCGTATGGGGGATGCCGATATGGTACGTAGGCAATTGGAGTTTTTACCTGTAGAAAATACGAATGTGGTTGCCTTTATCTTGAAAGACAATGCAAATGGTGACTCATGGAAAAATATCATCGTGGCTTTGAACAGCCGTGCAGAGCCTGTCAAGCTGGACATTCCGTCGGGTAAATACACTGTAATCTGTAAGGATGGTAAAATAAACATGAAAGGCTTGGGACAGGTTTCAGGTGATGAGCTTATGGTACCGGCACGTTCTGCCATGATTATACATCAATAGAAGGCTCAAAGAGGATTAATAAAGACTTTGTCATACAGACTAAAACACATAATACGAATGGAAAAGACATGGAGATGGTTTGGGAAGAAAGATAAGATAACGCTTCCCATGCTTAGGCAAATCGGGGTGGAAGGAATCGTGACCGCCCTTCATGATGTACCTAACGGTGAAATCTGGGCTTTGGAAGCTATCCAAAGTTTAAAAGATTATATTGAATCTCATCAATTGCGCTGGTCGGTGGTAGAAAGCCTGCCGGTAAGTGAAGCTATCAAATATGCCGGTCCTGAACGGGATCAATTGATAGAAAACTACAAAGTAAGCCTTGCCAACCTAGGTAAAGCGGGTATCAAGACCGTATGCTATAACTTCATGCCTGTCATTGATTGGATACGTACCGATTTGGAACATCCTTGGGAGGACGGAACCAGTTCTTTGTACTTTGACAAGATCCGGTTCGCCTATTTTGACTGTATGATTCTTCAGCGTGAAGGGGCGGAGAAAGACTATACCGATTTGGAATTACAACAGGTGCGTGAATTGGATAAGACTATAACCGAAGCCGAGAAAAACGAATTGGTCGATACCATTATAGTCAAGACGCAGGGATTTGTAAATGGTAATATAAAGGAGGGAGACCGGTATCCGGTAACCATATTCCGCCGTCTTTTGTCTTTGTATGATGGGATAGACCGTGATGCCCTGCGTGAAAACTTACGTTATTTCTTGCAGGCTGTCATGCCGGTGTGTGATGAGTACGGTATAAATATGTGCATCCATCCGGACGATCCCCCTTTCCAGGTATTGGGCTTGCCGCGTATTGTGACCGGTGAGGAAGATATCAACTGGCTTCTCCATGCGGTTGATAACCCGCATAACGGGCTGACATTCTGTGCCGGTTCGCTCAGCGCCGGATTGCATAACAACGTACCTTTGTTGGCACGTATGTTTGCACACCGCACTCATTTTGTACATTTGCGCAGTACCAATGCGTTTCCCAACGGGAATTTTATAGAAGCATCTCATTTGGGAGGGCGTGCTCATGTGATAGAGTTGATCCGTATTTTTGAGAAAGAACGTCCGGGTGTCCCGATGCGTGTGGATCATGGGCGCATGATGCTGGATGATGCCGGCAAAGGATACAACCCGGGTTATTCGTTTCATGGCCGTATGATGGCCTTGGCTCAGATAGAAGGCATGATGGCGGTTATCAACGAGGAATCAAAACTTAAATCCTAGATTGACGTACATACTCACTTTATTGGCTCGGTTTGCATAGTTTAGTGATGCCTCTAAGGGGCCGAACATACTATCCAAACCGTAGCCTATACCACAGCCGAACATGGTATCCTGTTCCAACAGGTACCTCAGCTTGCTTGCACTCAGCGCATAATTGCCCGTTAACGTCAGATAATGCACACTTCCCATCCGTTGGCGGAATTTCATGCTTCCTATCAGTAACGCATTCTTTGTTAATTCCACATTGTTTATCCCGACAAATGGTAGTTGCTGTTGCAGGAAACGTCCTTGCACATCCCCCCCCATCGCATTGAGTTTGGAGTAAGGAATATCTTTCCCTATCAGAAAACGTCCGTATATGGCAGGCAGTATGGAGAATCTGCGTGTAACGGGAATCACTCCCTGGCAATAGCCTTTTATGGCAGAGAAAGGAGCGTGGTCGTCATATTTGGTGAAATTATCCGTATAAAGTGAATAGGACGCTCGTGCTGATATGCCTTTGGTAGGGAAATATGCCTTGTCGAAAGTTTCGTAATGCATTTGTGCGAAATAGCTGAAGAAGTGTTCTGTTCCTACGTCAAAACCTTGGTTCCCTTCCTGGTATAGGAATTTGTCGTAGTCATATAATTCATACCTCAGCCCCACGGCAAAGCGTATGTTTTTGTACCAAACATCCGAAAAGGATAATTCTCCCAAATGATAGCGGTAGGTAGAGTTATGTGATTTATCTCCATGATGGTAAAAGTTTATATCATTGTACTGGAACATATATGCCAGTCCGATGTTCTTCAATGGAGCCGGTTCGAATCCATAATCTATGCGGGCGGCATAACGTTTGCCCAATCGTCCTGTCAGTGACAGCGTAGTGGGTACTTTTCCCCGGAAATTACTGGTGACATTAATGAGCAGACTGGCTGTTTCTTCCGAATCAAAACGGATTCCTACGTTCAGCTTATTCTCATATTTCTTGCTTAAAAGAAAATGCAGGTTATAACCTCCGCCGGGGGCTTCGGGCAGATTGTAAGTGGCGCTGGAATATTCCAGATTGGAGCATAGTATGGCTGTTGCTTCTTCTATGCGGCGAAGGCTTATTTCGGAGTCTTCTTTCAAATCACAGCGCTTCAACAGCCACCGTTTGTCTTTTTCGTCCAATCCGTCAAAGGTGATTTCTTTTATATACACTTTGCGGTTGGGGGAGTACGGATAGCTGGGAAGGGGTTTCGGCATATAGGTACTGTCCAGCCCCAGTTCCTGCTTCAGCTTTATCAAGGAGTTTTTTTGTGCCAATGCCGCTTCTTCTCCCCGACGAATCAGTGTGTCCACCGCACTGGGGGTGAAACTGGCGGCAGAATACCCCTCCACATCCACCTTTATATATGTATCGGTTTCTTTCAGATTCTTTTTATAAAGTTCCAGTCCCATTAAATTGATGAGTTGCCCCAAGATACTGCCGGTGCTATTCAGTTCGTTGGCGGGTTTCAAGTCATTTTGAACATCCACTCCTATAATAATGTCCGCCCCCATGGCACGCGCTACATTTACAGGGTAGTTGTTTACCACACCTCCATCCACTAGAACCATACTGTCCAGCCGGACCGGAGTGAATACTCCCGGTATGGCCATACTGGCCCGCATGGCCGTAGCCAATACACCTTTGTGAAAATTTACCTCGTTGCCATTTACAATATTTTCGGAAACACAGGCGAAGGGAATAGGTAACTTGTTGAAATCGATGGAATCATGATATCCTACGGTCAGCTCACTGAACAGGTTTGCCAGGTTCTGTCCCTTTATCAATCCTCCTACGGCTTGCGTTTTGGCATTTTTACCGAATGGCAGGGAAAATACATATTTTTCGGAAGCCTCCCGTTCCGCCATATTCTGTTCGCTGCGTGGTATTTTGTCACTCAGCAGAAAGGACCAATCCTGCCGGCGAACCATGCTATCCATCTGTTCGGGAGTATAACCGATGGAATAAAGTCCGCCTATAATGGAGCCCATACTGGTCCCTACCACGTAATCTATAGGGATACCCGCTTCTTCTATAACTTTCAAAGCACCTATATGTGCCATTCCTTTGGCTCCTCCGCCGCTGAGAACAACGCCCACTTTTTTTCGGGGCCCAGGTTGGGCCGTTGTGTGAACGGAGATACAAAGTAACCCTGCTGCTATTAACAGGGTCGGGAATTTCATTTTTTTCATTTTACTATAAATCTAGTTTAAGTTAAAAAACAAAAACAGTGCAAAGATGGTCTAATCTTTCAGCTTTCACAAGTGCTGATTGTCATAGATATTGGTCTATTTTGCTGCTGAGGTTTCAAAGATAGGGAATTGTACCGGAAAAAAGAATTTTGTATATCGCTTTTTTGTCGTACCTTTGTCTGTATAACGAAAAAAAGTATGGATAATTTTGCAGCAATAGACTTCGAGACGGCAAATAATGAACGTACCAGCATATGTAGTGTAGGGGTGGTTATTGTGAGAAATGGTGAGATAGCCGACCGGTTCTACAGCCTCGTTCATCCCGAACCGGATTACTATTTGTATTGGAACACCCGTATTCATGGATTGACACAGGAAGATACTGCCCATGCTCCTGTTTTTTCGGAAGTATGGAAGCAGGTTGCCCCTAAAATAGAGGGGCTTCCGCTGGTTGCGCATAACAAAGCCTTTGATGAGGGGTGTTTGAAAGCCGTGTTCCGTACTTATTGTATGGATTATCCTGATTATGACTTTTATTGTACCTATCAGGCTTCCCGGAAGCTGAAAGGGTTGAGAAACCACCAGTTACATACGGTGGCCGGTTTTTTTGGTTTTGAATTGGAGAATCACCATCATGCGCTGGCTGATGCTGAGGCGTGTGCATGGATTGCCAGACAGATTCTGTGAGTTATAATTAAAGATTTATGATTTCTGAAACCCATGATACAAGAAGATACTTATAAAACCATTACCGACATTGCCGAAGGCATATATACGGAGAAACGGAGTAAATTTATAGCTATTGCCATTCCGGTACGTACCATAGAGGAAATAAAGCAGCATCTTGACACGTATCAGAAGAAATATTACGATGCCCGCCATGTGTGTTACGCTTATATGCTGGGGCATGAAAGGAAGGATTTCAGGGCAAATGATAACGGAGAGCCTTCGGGTACTGCAGGAAAGCCTATTTTGGGGCAAATAAATTCCAATGAGCTGACGGATATCCTTATTATAGTGGTCCGTTACTTTGGAGGTATAAAATTGGGAACCAGCGGACTGATTGTCGCTTACAAGGCAGCCGCTGCCGAAGCAATAGCTGCTGCTGATATAGTGGAAAGAACAGTGGATGAAGAAATCACCGTATCCTTTGAATATCCTTTTATGAATGATATCATGCGCATTGTGAAAGAAGACGAGCCTGCCATCTTGGAGCAATCATATGATATGGATTGCCTGATGAGGCTCCGGATACGTAAATCCATGATGGAAAAACTCCGTGCACGTCTGGAGAAGGTGGAAACTGCCCGTATTATTGAATAACTCTGTCGGTACGTCGATATTTTTGGGGCCATATTCACTGCGTTCACAGCAGATGAGAAGAATACGGAATGTGGCTGTAAAATGTCTTCCCCATATCAAATGAAACATATTTGTAATATGGATGAAATATTACAGATATACCGAACCTATATCTTTGCAGCCGTAAACAAAGAAAGTCACATTAATAAAAATGAGAAATACACTTGTAGCGTCTGCTTTTACAATGCTGAGTATTGCAACTGCTTCCGCACAGCTGACTATTCCTAAAGAATATCTGCCGGAAGTACATGGAACGATCCGCGGTAAATATGAACTTCAAACCACTAACGGAATGCAACGGTTCCAGGTACGTAACGCCCGTGTCAGTCTGGACGGGAAGGTTCTTCCGGTAATTGCTTATAAAGCTGAAATAGACTTGTCCGATGAGGGAAGCATCAAGATGCTGGATGCATATGCCCGCTTTGTCCCCAATGATACATGGAATGTCACACTAGGACAGATGCGTGTGCCTTTCACCATAGACGCTCATCGATCTCCCCACCAACAATATTTTGCCAATCGTTCGTTCATAGCCAAACAGGTGGGGAATGTGCGTGATGTGGGTGCTACCGGAGCTTTCTCTTTAAAGGAGGGACTGCCGTTGAAACTGGAAGGCGGACTGTTCAACGGCTCCGGACTCACCAATCAGAAAGAGTGGCACAACACGTTGAATTATTCTGTTAAGCTTCAATTGATGCCGTGGAAAAATTATAACTTGACTTTGAGTACCCAGAAAATACATCCCGATAAAATCAGCATTTATATGTATGATATCGGTACTTACTACGAGTTTGATAATTGGCATATAGAAGCCGAATACCTTTATAAAACTTATGCGAAAAACTCATTTGATGATGTACATGCTTTCAACGCCTTTGTCAATTACGACTTGTTTATCAAGAAAGGCCTGTTCCGGAAAATTTCATTTCTAGGACGTTATGACAGTATGGGAGATCATAGTAACGGTAATGCGGATGAGGATGGTAAGCTTTACATTACCGATTATTCCCGCCAGCGTGTGACTGGAGGTGTGACATTAAGCTTTGGAAAGGCTTTTCAAGCGGATTTGCGTCTTAATTACGAGAAATATTTCTATGATAAACTATCTTTGGCAAAAGAGTCCGAACAAGACAAGTTTGTGATGGAATTAATGGTACGGTTCTGAAAAAAGCAGGGGGACACTCCCTGCTTTTTTGCTGTTTGTCCTTCTTGTCTTTTCCTTTTCCATCCCTGCCTTTATTCCGGAACTCACCGGCATATCCGTGATATTTCTTCGGGTAACAAGCTTTTCCTCGACAGGCAGTGCGCCTTCTTCCGCCAAGGAGACAAGCCTATCCCCATCTCTCTTTCATCATATCTTCCAGTTTCAGCAGCTCATCCCTGTATTGTGCAGCTTCTATAAATTCCAGCTTCTTGGCAGCTTCCTGCATCAGTTTCCGGGTACGTTCTATCGTTTTCTCCATCTGTGGCTTAGTCATATACTGAACAATCGGGTCGGCAGCCGTTGTATCGGAAGATGGCTCGATGTATGCCTTGGGGCCTTGAGTGGTTCCGGCAACTTCGTTGCTGTTGTTGCCCAACAAGGCAGCATTCCGCGCACGCTGTATCTGTTTGGGGGTGATTCCATGCTCTTCGTTATATGCCAGCTGTTTTTCACGACGGCGGTTGGTTTCGTCTATCGTTTTTTTCATGCTGTCCGTCATGCGGTCTGCATACATGATTACTTTTCCATTGATATTGCGGGCGGCGCGTCCTGCTGTCTGGGTCAGCGAACGGTGGGAGCGGAGGAACCCTTCTTTGTCTGCATCCAGAATGGCGACCAAAGACACTTCGGGCAAGTCCAGACCTTCACGAAGCAAATTCACACCCACCAGTACATCATAAACGCCCTGACGTAATTCATCCATAATCTTGACGCGTTCCAAAGTGTCCACATCGCTGTGGATGTAGTTGCAGCGGATGTCATTGCGCAGCAGATATTCGGTCAATTCTTCTGCCATGCGTTTGGTAAGCGTGGTCACCAGTACACGTTCTTCTTTCTCGATACGTTGCTGTATCTCTTCCATCAGGTCGTCAATCTGATTCAGACTGGGGCGTACTTCAATTACCGGGTCCAGCAATCCGGTAGGACGGATAACCTGTTCAACGATAATGCCTTCACTTTCCACCAATTCATAATCGGCAGGTGTGGCACTGACATAAATCACTTGTTTGGCCAGTTCCTTGAACTCTTCAAATTTTAGAGGACGGTTGTCAAAAGCCGACTCCATCCGGAAACCATATTCCACCAAATTGGTTTTTCTGGCCCGGTCACCACCATACATGGCACGTATTTGCGGTACGCTGACATGGCTTTCGTCTATTACAATCAGGAAATCATCCGGAAAGAAGTCCAGCAGACAGTAAGGACGGGTACCTGCATTACGCCCGTCAAAGTAGCGGGAATAATTTTCTATGCCCGAACAATGCCCCAGTTCGCGAATCATCTCCATATCGTATGTCACGCGCTCATAGAGTCGTTTCGCCTCATACATTTTTCCTTCCTCCTCGAATTTGGCCACCTCTTTCGTCAAGTCGTCCTCAATCTGATGAATAGCTCTCAACTGGCTCTCTTTGGTGGTCATAAAAAGATTGGCCGGATAAATTTTGTATTCATCAAAAGTTGCCAGACGGATTCCCGAAATAGGGTCTATCTCTTCAATGGCATCAATTTCATCGTCCCAAAACATAACCCGGAGGAGATTGTCGCTATATGCCAGGTAAATGTCTACCGTGTCACCTTTTACGCGGAAGTTTCCGCGGTTCAGTTCTATGTCGTTACGCACATACAGGCTGTCCACCAAGCGGCGTAAAAATACATTCCTGTCCAGCAGTTTGCCTTTTTTTATCTCGATTACGTTATTATAGAAATCCGACGGGTTCCCCATACCGTAGATGCAGGACACGGAAGACACCACCACCACGTCCTTCCGTCCCGACAGCAGGGCAGAGGTGGCAGCCAGCCGCAATTTGTCAATCTCTTCATTAATGGCCAGATCCTTTTCTATATAGGTGTCGCTGGACGGCAAGTATGCTTCCGGCTGGTAATAGTCATAATAAGATACATAGTATTCCACAGCATTATTGGGAAAGAAACTCTTGAACTCTCCGTATAACTGGGCTGCCAATGTTTTGTTATGGCTTAATATCAAGGTGGGCTTATTGATGTTTTTAATTACATTTGCAATCGTGAAAGTCTTGCCGGACCCGGTGACCCCCAATAAAGTTTGTGCGGGGACTCCTTCCAGCACCCCTTCGGTCAGCTGGGCGATAGCTTCCGGTTGGTCGCCGGTGGGTTGGTATTCGGAAATCAATTCAAAATTCATAATAGCATGTTTGGTTTAATGAGATGTAAAAATACAGTTATTTCCTTAGATATTATCTATTCATCTCTAAAAAATAGACTCTTGTCGACTTTTTAGCATTTAAAAACATGGAAATATTGCATTATTCGGTGGAAAGGCGTAAATTTGCGCAATTATTTGAATAAGATGAAAAAATATATCATTATAGCTCTTGTCTCCGGTACGGTTCTAACGTCTTGTGGAGAGTATAACAAAGTTTTAAAAAGCACGGACTACGAATACAAGTACGAAGCGGCCAAAAGTTACTTTGGCAAAGGGCAGAATACTAAGGCGGCCACCATTCTGGAGGAATTGATTACCATCATGAAGGGAACGGATAAGGCTGAGGAATCACTTTATATGTTGGGTATGACCTACTATAATCAGGGTGACTTCATCACAGCTTCGCATTATTTCACCACTTATTATAATACTTATCCGCGTGGGGTCTATACGGAACAGGCCAGATATTTTTCAGGAAAAGCATTGTTCCTGGATACTCCGGAACCTCGTTTGGACCAGTCGAGCACCTATAAGGCTATTCAGGAGTTGCAGATGTTTATGGAATATTTCCCTACCAGTAGCCGTCGGCAGGATGCACAGCAAATGATTTTTGATTTGCAGGACAAGCTGGTGATGAAAGACTATCTGGCTGCGAAATTGTATTATGATTTGGGCTCTTATACAGGAAACAGTACTTATAGCACTACCGGTAACAACTATTTGTCTTGCATCGTTACCGCCCAGAATGCTTTGAAAGACTATCCCTATACCAAGATGCGCGAAGATCTTTCTATCCTGGTCTTGCGTGCCAAATATGATATGGCGAAAGCGAGCGTGGAAGAAAAGAAAGAAGAGCGTATGCGTGAAACGATAGATGAATATTATTCTTTCAAGAACGAGTTTCCCGACAGCAAGTATACTAAAGAAGTGGAGAGCATCTACAAGGATGCCAATAAGTACGTAAAAGAATTTAATGAATAAAACTAAATAAGAAATTATGGATTACAAAAAGACAAACGCTCCAAGTAATACTGTTACCCGTGACATGATGGATTTATGTGCAGACACAGGTAACATTTATGAAACTGTTGCTATCATTGGCAAACGTGCCAACCAGATTAGTGTTGAGATGAAGAATGATCTTTCAAAGAAATTGCAGGAGTTTGCCTCATACAACGATAACCTGGAAGAAGTCTTTGAAAATAGAGAGCAGATCGAAATCTCACGTTATTACGAAAAACTTCCGAAACCGACATTGATCGCTGCTCAGGAATATGAAGAAGGCAAGGTTTATTTCCGTAATCCTGCTAAAGAAAAAGAGAAACTACAGTGATTTTTCATTTGGGGCTGTGCAAAAGGTCTTTACCGCAGGTTACACGGATCGTTCTATTTTGAAACATGAGTCGTTTCGTGTGGAAACTGTATCAATCTGAGTAATCTGTGGTACATTTTGATGCACCTCACATTATATTAGCCCTGTTATGCTGAACGCAGTGAGGAATCTGATAACCATTCACTTTGTGTTTTCAGGTTTTTCACTGCGTTTAGAATGACGGGTTGTATGATTAAAATTAAAGAGACTATGATACAACGCATTCAATCTGTTTATTTACTTGTTGTTACCATTTTGATTATTATTTGCCTGTGTAGTCCCGTAGGCTCATACATAGGAAGTGATTATAGTGTTTCCGCTTTAACAAATCTGTGTCTTACTATGGCGGATGGTACTAAAGATTATGCTCCATGGGCCTTGTTTGTGATTTTGCTGGTTGTTGCGGTTCTTGCTTTCGGCACTATCTTCTTGTTCAAAAAACGCATGTTGCAAATCCGTCTGACTATTTTCAGCACCATTTTGTTGATCGGGTATTATGCCACATTGGTCACTTTTATTTTTATGTTGAAAGAAGAGTCTATGACATTTTCTCCTTCATGGACTGTGTGTCTGCCGTTGGTTGCCATCATTTTGAATTGGCTTGCCATCCGCGCCATTGGTAAGGATGAGGTATTGGTTAAAGCATACGACCGTTTGAGATAAGCTGAGGGAATTATTATGTATGATATAAAAAGCCTGCAAGATTCATCTTGCAGGCTTTTGTATTATGAGAGAGAGTCCTTTTTTTATTTAGTAATATCTATCAGATAACTCAGCCGTATGCCTATGAATGAATGGGCTGATCTTTCGAAGAAATCTCTTTTCGAGTTCTTGTAAAAGTCGCTCAATCCCATATAGTAACGTCCTTCCAGCAGGAAATGTCCGATACCGGTACTTACTTCCAGACCGGCGCCGGCTGTGATACCATAATCAAATTTATTCTCCACCTCTTTACCGTGTTCCGGTCTTGTTGTAGAAGTAGTCCAGTTTATCTTTTCGTTGTCACCCAGGAAAAAGCCGATTTGTGGTCCTGCATTGAAAAAGACCTTCACTCCCCGGTTCAATGCATCCTTGCCGAATGCCAGATGTGCCATGAAAGGGATTTCCAGATAATTCATGGTGCGGCTGTAAGAATTGCCGGAATCATCTTCTATCTTTTCGTCCCATCCGCGTTGTGAATAGTTTATTTCCATTTGCACGCCACACATCATCTTGAAATATTTCTCGGACATATATCTCATGGTAACCCCCATAGACATGGTGTTCAAGGTGTTCAGTTTGATTTTCGGGTTGAAGCTGACGGAACTCATGTTCAGACCACCATTGATGCCGACGGCAAAATTATGACGTTCTTCACCCAACTGTGCAGCTGCCGGCAATGCAAAGAGCAATGCCAGTACAAGCAGCCCGAAGTTCTTATACTTTTTCATTATTCAAAATCAAGTTTAATCAGTTCAAAGTCCTTGGTAAAATGAACGAAGAACACTTTACGATTGATAAATCCACCCCAGTTGTTTACGCGTTCAAATTTAAATCCGGTCTGGATAGGGGTGACAGCCACCTTGTCCAGTTTGTCTTCCAGTTTGTTGCCGTATTGGGACAGGCCCTTCAGGAAGAAATATCCTGTATCGAATCCCAGCATACCATATTTAGGGAATGAGTTGAGCATATCCTTGCTGTACCATTTGCGGTAAGCCGATGAGAACTGAACGGCTTCCGGAAATAAATTGTTTGTGTAAAACGAAGAATAGAAATAGGTGTCCAGTTCATAGAAACTGGCCAGATGGTCGTTGGTATAGGTCTGCCATTCCGGATAGCCGAATAACTGCATACGGTAGTCGGGATTGTCACGGGAGGTCACAATCAGTTGTGGTAACAGTTTTATCAATGCCACGTTGGTGCCGGAAGTCGGGATGAATACATTATCCATACTATGGTTCATCGCGCCTTTCAATGATTCCGGAGTAATATTTTCCCCTTTTAATTCGGTAAAAGGAATGCGTTTGGTTTTTAACTCCTCTTTCAGTCCTTTTATAAAATCCACTTTGTCTTTGTCACCATCTTCTGCATCCAGGAAGATAACATTGGCGGTTGTAAACTTGCGGGTAAAATGCTCGTAAACTTCCGAGTACAGATAAGATTGGGGAGTATTTATCTGATAGATGGCGGGATTGCTGAAAACTTCATTCCCTTTGGAGGTAAAAGGTACTACCAGCCGGATATTGTTTTTCTTGGCGAATTCCGCAACCGGTTTCACCTGGTCGGGATAAGCCGGGCCGAAGATAATATCCATGCTCTTCAATTCACTTCTATCCAGAATGTTCTTGATGGAAGAAGTATTGTTATGGGTATCGTATGAGTACAGGTCGATGGATACTCCTTTTTCCTTCAAGCTGTCTACTGCCATCAGGAAGCCTTCATAGTATTCCACCATACGTGTCTGTTCGTCACGGTTGCCCTTGCCGTCTGTCATGAATGGCAGCATTACGGCAGCTTTGATGGTAGATATTTTGCGTTAGTCTGTGCGGCTTTCACCTCGTTCATGATTATCTCCTCGCTGTCCGTCACCTTGGCGGGAATTACGATAACCTGTCCGATACGGAAATTCTCCGCGCTCAGTCCGGGATTTGCCTGGCAGATGCGTTGTGCGGTTACTCCATAGCGTTGTGTCAGCTTGTACAAGGTTTCACCCGACTGGATGGTATGGAACATCTGCTGTTCCGTTCCGATGTTCTTTTGTGGAATCTTCAATGTTTCACCGGTTTTAATTTTCTGGTCGCTGCCGGGGTTCATTTTAACGATATCACCGGTAGTGACATTATACATGCTGGCTATGGAATAAAGACTTTGCCCTTTGGTGATGGTGTGCAGGAAATAGCCGGAAGACTGTGTTTGAGCCATCATTCCGGTGCTGCTGGCAGACAAGGCTGCGATAAGATATAATGCTCGAATAAATTTCATTTGCAGTGTGTTGATTAAACTGAGTGGCAAAAGTACAAAAAAAACTGTTTTATTCACATTATATAGAAAGAATAGAAAATATTATTAGGCTTTTTAATTAAATATTTCGTCGGGAAGCATTAATTTTGCAAAGATTACGCAGAGTAAGAAGACTATGAGTGAAGAAAAAGAACTGATTAATGTATACGGTGCCCGTGTACATAACTTGAAAGATATAGATGTTGAAATTCCACGGAACAGCCTGACGGTGATAACCGGATTGAGCGGAAGCGGTAAATCGTCCTTGGCATTCGATACCATCTTCGCCGAAGGGCAGCGGAGATACATTGAGACCTTTTCCGCATACGCCCGTAATTTCCTGGGAGGGTTGGAGCGGCCGGATGTGGATAAGATTACAGGACTCAGCCCGGTAATTTCCATCGAACAGAAAACGACAAACAAGAATCCCCGCTCTACCGTGGGGACTACGACAGAGATATACGATTATCTCCGTTTGCTCTATGCCCGTGCAGGAGTTGCTTATTCTTATCTTTCGGGAGAGAAAATGGTGAAATATACCGAGGAACAGATCATCGG
>PPYE01501750.1_pt1 | contig 42782 bp, 8 predicted proteins | sample 1559881 | NCBI WGS metagenome assembly PPYE01 (sample SAMN08240022, study PRJNA423297) | Human gut metagenome, whole genome shotgun sequencing project. | reverse complement strand
CGTTGTTGATAGTTGTTTGACCAGTTGTTACGCTGTTCAAGCCTGTTAAGTCTTTTGCAAGTTTAACATTCAACTTACCATTTTCGGATACCACACCGATATTGTTGTCAGACAATTTAGATTTTTCAGTAATGCCACCTACAACATCTAATGTTTGACCAAGATCTTTATGAATTAATTCGCCAGAATCAGCTTGGAAGTTCAAGCCTTTCTTAGTCAAGTCAGTGCTGTTGTCAGTGATTTTCTTATCAACAGATTTCAATTGATCTTCTGTTGCAGCTTGACCGCTTGTGATATTTGCAGGATCCCAAGTTGTATTAGTCAAGTTGTTTACAGTACCTGTAGTACCATTGACAGTCACTTTACCGGAGTTGATAGTGCCGTTTGTACCATTGATAGTCACAGCATTAGCACCGTCACCAGCTTTCACGATACCTGTAGTACCGTTGATGTTAATTGCTTTATCGCCGGAACCTAAAGTTACATTGTCTTTCAATGCTACTTTATAAGTTTTAGCGTGTGTATTAGGGTCTACTGTGGAATCAACATTGATGTTTTCGCTACCTTCTACTGTAGTGTTAGACGCATTTTTAACTTCGTTCAATTGATTCAAGTTAACTGCATCATTACCATCAGTACCAGCTTTTACGTTTTTGATTTGTGTGTTGTTAGCATCAAAACCGTTAGCTGTAACGAATTTATTACCACCAATTGTTAAACCTTCGTTATTAATTGTTGTAGCACCAGTTGTTACACTTGTTAAGCCAGTCAACTCTTTAGCAAGTTTAACATTCAACTTACCGTTTTCAGATACCACGCCGATGTTATTGTCAGACAATTTAGCTTTATCGGAAGTACCACCTACAACATCTAATGTTTCGCCAAGATCTTTATGAATGCTTGTAGCGTCATCGCCTTTGAAGTTCAAGCCCTTCTTAGTCAAGTTACTACCATTGTCAGTAATTTTCTTATCAACAGATTTCAATTGATCTTCTGTTGCAGCTTGGCCGCTTGTGATGTTATTAGCATCCCAAGTTTTGTTAGTCAAGTTGTTTACAGTACCGTTAGCACCATTAACAAGAACTTTACCGGAATTGATATTGCCTGTTACACCGTTAATCGCTACGTTACCAGCTTTAATTGTGCTGTCTGTACCGTTGATAGTCACAGCATTGTTGCCTTCGCCGGCTTTCACAATACCTTTTGTACCGTCGATATTAACAGCTGTATTGCCGGAACCCAATGTTACTGTATCTTGTAAACCAACTGTGTAAGTCTTAGCTTTAGTAAGTGGATCTTCAGAATCAGTTACATTGATGTTTTTGCCAGCTTTTACAACAGTTTTAGCTGCAGCTGCGTTGTTAGATACTTCTTTCAACTGTTTAAGGTTAACTGCGTGGTTATCCTCTGTACCAGCTTTCACGTTTGTGATTTGAGTATCGTTAGCATTGAAGCCGTTACTTGTAACAAATGTGTTACCACCGATTGTCAAGCCATTGTTGTTAATAGTTGTAGCACCAGTTGTTACACTGTTCAAACCTGTCAAATCTTTAGCAAGTTTAACATTCAATACGCCGTTGTTATTAACTACGCCGATATTATTTTCTGAAAGTTTAGATGCATCAGCTTGACCGCCAGAGATTTTCAATGTTTGGCCAAGGTTTTTATGAATTGCAGTTCCTGCATCGCCTTGGAAGTCCAACCCTTTTTCTACGATTTCAGTTTTTGTAGTATCAATTTTATTGTCTACTACTTTTAATTGATCTTCTGTAGCAGCTTGACCATTAGTAATAGCATTAGGATTCCAAGTTCTGTTAGTCAATTCGTTAACAGTACCTGTAGTACCATTGATAGTTACTTTACCGGAGTTGATAGTACCATTTGTGCCGTTGATAGTCACAGCATTATCGCCAGTGCCAGCTTTCACGATACCTGTTGTACCGTTGATATTGATAGCTGTATTACCTGTGCCTAATGTTACTTCATCTTTCAAGCCTACAGTATATGTTTTAGCTTTAGTTACATTGTCGATGCTTTCATCAACTTTAATGTTTTTACCTTCAGCTACCTTTGTATTTGCTGCAGATGCACTGTTGGATACTTCTTTCAATTGTGCCAAGTTTACTGCATCGCTGTCGATTGTACCACGAGCAACGTTAGTAATCTTATTACCACCATTATCCAAGCCAGTTTTAGTAAGGGATACAGATGCATTGTTTGTAGCACCGTTGCTGATAGTTACACCGTTAGAAGTAACTTTTGTATCACCTACAGTTACGCTATTCAAACCTTTAAGGTCTTTAGCCAAACGAACTTTCAAGTCGTTAGAGCCATCAGATACAACACCGATATTGTCTTCAGCAGTCAATTTGGATGCGTCTGTAATGCCACCTTTAACGTTAACTTGTTCACCAAGTTTTTTATTGATTACATTACCGGAGTCAGCACCGAATTTCATGCCTTTATTGATCAATTCTTCTTTAGTCTTGAACAATTGGCTGCCATTGATAGCATCTGTGGATGTAGCTGTTACAGCACCGTCTTTTACATTTGTAATAGTAGTGCCATTAGCGCCTTCCAATGTTACCTTAGTTTTATCAACAACACCGTTATTGATGTCATATTTAACAGCACGATCTGTCAATTTATCTACAGAAGTCTTGGATGCAATGTTATTGATTGTAACTTGCTCTTTAACGCCTGCATGGTTTTTATCCTCTACAGTCAAGGATACTTCACCATTGTCGTTTACCTTATAGGAACCGTCAGCACTGGAGTTTCTTACAAGACGATAGTCAGTTGCACTGCTACCTTGTTGAGTAATTTGTTCGCTAACTTTTTTCAATTGATCTTCAGTCGCAGCACGACCGGATACGATAGATGTGGAATCCCAGTTTTTATTGCTCAAGTTAGTTACATAATTACCAGTTTCGCTTGCATTTTTCGTATTTTGAACAGTTTGAGCACCCATTACAACAGCACCAGCAGTCACTCTGCCTGCAGTACCATCAAGAACTACTTGATTGTTACCGCTACCCAATGTCACTTTGTTGTTCAAACGAAGATCATATTTAGCACCTTCAGTGCTTGTAGCAGGAGTCGTTGTCAATTTGAGGTTATCATCGGAAACAGTTACTTTTGAATGTTTGCCTGCTTCGATTTTTACATCATGCAATTGGCTACCATTTACAGCATCTGTAGAAGTAGAGGATACTTCACCGGCTTTCAAGTTAGTAATTGTAGTACCGCCTTGGCCTTCCAAAGTAACCTTGTTTTTATTAACAGTTGTACCATTAAGATCATATTTAACAGCACGTTCTGTCAATTTATCCAATTCAGTTTTGGATGCGATATTGTTGATTGTTACCGTATTAGCAGGGTTGTTAGGATGAGCTTCATCTTTAACTTTTAAATCAACTTTGTTGTTTTCTACAGAGTAAGAACCATCTGCAGAATTTGTATTGTTAATCAAACGGTAATCTGTTTTCGCTGCATTAGTAGTCTTGATTTCATCAGACACTTTCTTCAACTGATCTTCAGTTGCTGCGCGACCAGATGTGATTGTAGGGTTTTGAACATTCCATTCTTTGTTGTCCAAACCAGTTACATAGTTTTTATTGTCGCTATGTTTACCTACACGAACAGAACCTGCAGTTACGCTGTTCAAACCTGTTAGGTCTTTTGCCAACTTAACATTAAGGTTGCCGTCTTTAGCTACAACACCGATGTTGTTGTCAGATAAAGCACCTGTAGCGCCACCAGTAATACCTAAAGTATCGCCAAGTTGTTTATTGATTTTAACATTATTATCGCCTTGGAAGCTCAAGCCTTTAGCGATTTTATTAGTGTTATTTGTGATATTAGTAGTATTAATATCTTGTTGCTCTTTAGAAGCAAGGTTCGTCAACTTAACTTGTTTAGGGTTGGAACCGTCAGCATCAGCAACAGTCAATGTCATGCTACCATCAGCAGCTACTTTATATTCACCGTTGCTACCAGCTGCAGGGTTTGCAATCAAGCGGTAGTCAGTTTTGGAAAGACCGTTAGAGATTTTAGAGATATCAACATCGAATGTTTGATTGTCATTACGTGTCAATGTCAATCTTTTACCGTCATTGGATACTGTACCGGATGTAACATAAGTATTTTTCAAACCTGTTACTTCAGCAGTCAAACCGTTTGTACCGGTCATGTTAATCTTGCCATTACCGTTTGCTTCATAAGTAGCAGCACCACGTTGTAAGTATTTATCGTATTTAGCCGCAATACGAGAGATATCACCGATATTAGCCGCATTTGTTAATGTATCGCCACCGGATTTTACATTAGTGATTTGATTACCGCCAGCATTGATACCTCTTGTGCTCATGGATACATTACCTGTTGTAACGGAGTTGAAGCTTGCGTCATCAACAGTTGCAACCGTAACATTATCTCCGGAGCCTTCTAATGCAATATTTTTACCAGCTTTAAAGTTAACTGTACGATTAGGCGCTTTTACATCTTTTAGCTTTCTACCGTCAACTTGAAGTTCCCAACCTTGATTTACGGATTGAATTGCTTCATGAACGGTATTTTTACCTGTATCACCAATGTTAGTCATAGTGATAGTACCGTTTTGGTCAACCTTAGCATTACCGCCCAAGATATTCTTAGTGCTGTTAGCTACATTGCCCACTGCATTAGCAACACCATATAATTGGCTGCCATTAATAGCATCTGTAGATTGTGCATTCACACGACCAGCAGCTACGTTAGTGATTGTACGTTTTGTAGAATTGTTACCAACGCTAACTGTGGAATCAGCAGTACCACCGGCATAGTTATATTTTAAGCCGTTAATAGTTTCACTAGCAGTGCTCACAGGGGCCGCTGTTTCAGATTTAGCACCTAACGCAACACCACGAACGTTATTTACTGTCGCATTGCTACCGAGAGCTAAGCCTTCGTTGGCTTGAACACTTGCTTCACTACCGATTGCTACAGCATCTGTTACTTCTTTTTGAGCTTTAAGTTTAGTGATTAATTCAGGATTATCTTTATAAACACTACGATCACGTACACGTTCTAATGTACCTGCTTGAGCGCTTACGCCCAATGCGATGGAACGAGAACCAGTTGCTTGTGCATCATCACCGATAGCCACAACATTTTTCTTGTCCCCATCTTGAGTGCTCAAAGCACTAGCTTCACGCCCCATAGCAATAGAGCCGTAACCTTCAGAATGAGCATTGTTACCGATAGCTGTAGAACGTTCACCCAATGCCCATGCAGCATTACCGGCTGCTACAGAAGATCCGCCCAATGCATACGTATCATTACCCAATGCCACGCCGGAACCACCATGAGCACGCGCAGAATTACCTACAGCAACGGAGTTATTTACTTTATATTGAGGGTCATTTTGAATACCGGATTCAGCATTATTACCAATAGCAATGCCGTCCATTGCACGAGTTTTGGCATTGTTACCAAGAGCAACCCCGTTATCACGATAATGTGCTGCACCGTTACCGATAGCCACGCCTTGAATACCTTGAGATGTCGCATGATTACCGATGGCTACGCCGCTTACATAACCTTCACCTTTATAATTTGTACCTGCTGCTACATTAGCACCTGTCCCCATAGCAACACTATCTACAGTATTTGATTTAGCACCTTGACCGATAGCGATTGCACGAGCAGCGTTAGCTTGGGTATTAGTACTTCCGTCATATGCTGTATATTTTGTGCCTTTATCATCCTTCATTGGTGTTGGATTTGCAGAGCCGATAGCAATAGATTGCTCACCTGTTGCCAATGCAGAGTGACCCATGGCCAAACTAGCTTTACCCTGTGCGGATGCTGCTGTACCGATTGCTGCCGCATATTGTTCTCCTGCGTAAGCTTGACGCATCATCGCCAAGGAGTTGAATCCATCCGCTTTTGTAGCTGCACCTATCGCAAGAGAGCCAATATCGTTGGACTGTGCATAATGACCAAGGGCCACACCCAATCCACGAGAGTTAGAATAATCGCCGATAGAAATACCAGATACAGATCCATCATCAGCACGTGCACTAGCCTTATTACCAATTTGGATACCAAATACCTTGTTATTGGTATATAAGTAACCTTGTCCTTTATTCCCTGGCGTATTATAGTCAAACATATTAATAGTTGGTGCACCAGGTTTTGGTGTTAACCATGTCACACCGCCCGCAGTATGTTCCTTAGGATCCGCAGGATCCGCATTAGCTGGTGTTAAAGCAACCCCTCGATCAGATTCTGCCTGAACACCCGAAATCAACCCACTACCGCAGGTTAAAACCATAGCCGCCAAGCCAACTTTTACCGTAGCTTTAGCGGAATTACTAACAAAGCTTTTGGAGCCACGAGTATGGCTTTTTGCAATTTCAGATACAACGACATATGCGCCTCGTACCTGACTCCAAATTACCCTATAAATACGATTCATTTAGTAGTACCTACCTTTCACACAGTTTTATAAGGGATTCTAAAACCAACACTAAAACACTAAAAATAATAAAATTTTCATCAAAAATTTAATTACTATACATATAAAATATCAGATTAGTTTATGAATGTAAATATATTTTTTTCACATTTCGCTCATTTATTTTCAGAACTTTAAACTTCTTTTAAAAATTGATTTTCTTACTCATTTAAATATATTTTCAATCATAAAAACCCTTGCTACAATGGGCCAAACAACACTTATAATCTAAAACTAATGATTTTATAGTAAATTAATCACATTCATAATTTTCGATTAAAATTATATGTTCTGTATTATACACTATTATGAAAGGTTTGTGAAGTCAAATACAAAAAAAGAACGAAAGTCTTTTCACAGTAGACTTTCGTTCTTTCATTTTATATACCATATAGGGTTAAAATCATCTAATCTTCATGGGTATTTTCTGGTACATTAACAGATTTTACCACATGAATATAAAATGAAATATATATGATTTACATGCCTAAACGACTCATAATAAGAGCTAATTGTCGTTTAGTTTCTTCGTTATCTTTCTGTAGACGAAGGTTGTCTTCTTTCAATGCCGCATAGTCTGCAGTTAATTTTTCATCCTGCGCTTTCATGCGTGCATTTTCAGCTTTCAAAGCAGTCATTTCATCCTGCATTACGTACATAGAGCTGATAGGACCGCCCTTGTACCGTTCAGGAATAGCCTTCTTCTCATCAGAAGAGCCGAATTTACGAGTTACACCGGCATTCACCATATTATGACGGCTACCAACAGATACACCTGCATGGAACATAGTATCTTCCGATGTGTAATGCGCAACACCTAAAGCTGCTGCGGTTTCACCTCTGTAATTGCCAATACCAGCCATCACTTGAGTTGGTTCTAACGGATCGTATTGAATCGGTTTCAACGCAGACATAGCCGCCGCATGAGCACCTACACGTTGCGTTTCGCCCGCCACGGAATTAATAGCATTGGCCATTCCCTCCGTAACACCTTTCAATTGATTTACGTTAACCGCATCCGTGCCGTTTACACCAGGTCCTACATTGCTAATTGTTTTACCACCGTTATTCAATCCATCTTTAGTAAGACTTACGGTGTTACCACTAGCAGGAGTAATGGTTACGCCACTGCCGTTCACAACCGTAGAGTTACCACCAGCATCCTTAGTCGTTACTGACGTAAGACCTTTCAAATCTTTCGCCATACGAACTTTAAGATTAGTACCGTCAGATACGACGCCTACATTATCTTCTGTAGTCAACTTGTTAGCATCAGTAATGCCACCGACTACGTTTACCTGTTCGTTAAGCTTTTTGTTAATCACATTACCGGAATCGCCACCGTATTTCATACCATCGTCTTTGGTTGCCACTTGATGTGTCTTGCCCTGTTCATCTTGGTACTTAATACGAGTAATAGCATTGCCTCCGAGATCAGAATCACCCTTATCAGCAATTATATCCGCATTGCGACCATCTTTGCCAGTTAAACCGATGTAACCAACGCCGTCTTTGCCCGACATAGATACAGCATCTTTACCGTCTTTACCTGTAACAGCTACTTTGCCGTCTGTACCATTCGCAGCGTCTGGACCTGTAATGGAAACGCCATCTTGACCATTTTTGCCGACTTTCACCTTATCAGTATTGACCGTATCAGCAATAACTGTTTTGGTAGTAATACTGTCGGTCTTAAGGTTCTTAGCCATTTTAATAGTAACATTACCATTTTCGGCTACTGTTTTGATATTTTCGCCGGAATAGTCGCTATCGGCCCCTTGTCCTTCACCTTTGATGGTAACCTTTTGACCTAAATCACGGTGGAAATCACCTGTATTACCGGCAAAATCCATGCCTTTCTTCGTAATGTCATCACCTAAATTATTAATCTTATTATCCAAGGCTTTATGGGACTTCTGCAATTGATCTTCTGTAGCAGCACGACCACTTGTGATATTGTTAGGATCCCAATCTTTGTTTTCCAAACCTGTCACATGACCGTCCTTGCCATCAACAGAGACCTTACCTGCTGCAATCTTACCATCTTTACCATCAATAGTTACCTTGTCGCCAGCCTTAATTGTACCGTTTGTACCGTCAATCGCCACATTACCAGCCTTGATTGTGCCCTTATCACCATCGATTTCAACTTTATCACCTGCTTTAATGGTGCCTTTGTTGCCGTCGATTGTAACCTTGTCACCGGCTTTGATTGTACCGGTTGTACCATCCATCGCAATTTGTTTCGTAGCATCAGATCCCATTGTTATTTGGTCTTTGAGGCCCACTTTGTAATTTGTAGAGCCATCACCATTAGTGGTCTTATCTACTTTAATATTATTACCTTCTGTTACGATTGCCTTAGCAGCGTTAGCCGCTGTATCCAATTGAGATTTATTAACCGCATCCTTAGGATTTGTACCGTCAGCTACGTTTGTAATCTTATTGCCGGCTGCATCAATACCATCTTTCGTCATAGATGGACCATTGGTAATCTTCACGCCGTCCTTTGTAATAGCAGTCAACGGGTTGCCATCCTTATCTTGAACGGTCATGCCTTCACCATTAACAACGGTTTTACCGTTTGCACCATTAGTGCCATTGTTGAAAGTTATGGAATCTAGGCCTTTCAGATTTTTTGCCAAACGAACATTAAGGATATTATTTTTGCTAATAACACCGATATTGTTTTCGGTCAACTCAGATTCATTGGTGACACCACCCTTAATGTCCAATTGTTCATTAAGTTTCTTCTTGATGGTAGTACCGGAGTCACCACCATATGCCATGCCATCATCTTTGGTTGCCACTTGATGGGTTGTGCCATTTTCATCTTGGTATTTAATGCGCGTGATTTCATTTCCATTAACATCAGCAGCGCCTTTATCAGCGATAATATCCGCACTGCGACCATCTTTACCAGTTAAACCGATGTGACCTACACCGTCTTTACCGGACATAGACACTACATCCTTGCCGTTTTTATCTGTAACAGCTACTTTACCGTCGGTGCCATTCGCCGCATCCGGACCTGTAAGAGATACGCCGTCCTTACCGTCTTTGCCGACTTTCACAGATTCAGCCTTAAGGTTTTTGTTCATTTTTACATCAATTGTTGTATTACCTGTTGCAGCATCTTGTTTGATGAAAGTCTTAATATTATCACCACTATAGTCGGCATCAGCAGCTTTGCCTTCACCTTGAACAGTGATAGTAGAGCCTAATTTATTAGTTTGTACACCGCCTACATTGGCATTGAATTTAAGGCCTGTATCAGTTTGACCTGCCAAGGCTTGTTTCAATTGGTCCTCTGTTGCAGCACGGCCGGATACGACATTACCTGCATTCCAAGTCTTATTATCAAGACCAGTCACATAGTTGCCCGTATTAGCAGGGTTCGCACCATCGGCTTGTTTACCCATTGTCACATTGCCAGCTTTCACAGTTTCCGCTGCCGTAACAGTGGTAACGTTAAGGTCTTTCTTCAATTTAAGGCCAATCTTCGTATCGTCACCGGTTTGCGTGATTTCTGTCGTAATATTGTCGTCGCCGTTTACTGTTACCTTAGAGCCTAGCTTGTTCGTTTTTTCATCGTTATTATCAGCATTAAAACGAAGGCCTTTATTGGTAAGTTCAGTCTTAGCATCATCAATATTTTTGTTGAGTTCGGTTTTAGTATCACCAATTTTTTTATTGAGTTCAGTCTTGGTATCACCGATATTTTTATTCAACTCGTTCTTAGTATCGCTAATGTTTTTATTTAACTCAGCCTTAGTATCACCAATGTTTTTATTCAACTCGGTCTTAGCATCACTAATGTTTTTATTTAACTCAGTTTTAGCGTCATGCAATTGACCACCGTTAACCGCATCTTTGGAATTAGCAGCAATATTACCATCAGCAACATTGGTAATCTTTTGGTTGTTCGCATTGATACCGTTTGGAGATACATAAGTCTTACCGCCTACGGTCAAACCGCCACCATTGATAGTTGTACCGCCGGCTGTCACACTGTCCAAGCCGGTCAATGTTTTTGATAACTTCACGTTCAATGTGCCTGTGCCATCAGATACAACGCCAATATTGTTATCCGTTAAATCTGCGGCCGCAGCTCCGCCTTTAATGGCAACGGTACCACCTAGCTTCTTATTGATAGTTGTGCCGGAGTCACCGTCAAAGTTCAAGCCTTTATCCACTTCGGATTTAGACGCCACATCTTTAATCGTTACGGTTTTTGTTTGATCCGGATGGTTCTTATCTTGGACTGTCAATGCCACGTCACCGTTAGCATCTACAGTATAGTCACCATTGGAGCCTGTCGCAGGATTAGCAACAAGACTGAAGTCCGTTGCACTAGCGCCTTGTTTCTTAACTTCGTCACTAACTGTTTTCAACTGGTCTTCCGTTGCTGCACGGCCAGATGCAATTGTAGGGTTATCAATACTCCAATCCTTATTATCAAGACCAGTTACATAGTTGCCCATATTAGCAGGAGTTGCACCATCGGATTGTTTACCCATCGTTACAGTGCCAGCTTTCACAGTTTCCGCTGCAGTAACAGATGTAACATTAAGATCTTTCTTCAATTTAAGACCGATCTTCGTATCGTCACCGGTTTGCGTGATTTCCGTCGTAATATTGTCGTCGCCGTTTACTGTTACCTTGGAGCCTAGTTTATTCGTTTTTTCGTCATTATTATCTGCGTCAAAACGAAGGCCTTTATTGGTAAGTTCAGTCTTAGCATCACTAATATTTTTATTTAACTCAGTTTTAGCGTCATGCAATTGACCGCCGTTAACCGCATCTTTGGAATTAGCAGCAATATTACCATCAGCAACATTGGTAATCTTTTGGTCGTTCGCATTGATGCCGTTTGAAGATACATAGTTCTTACCGCCTACGGTCAAACCGCCACTGTTGATGGTTGTACCACCAGCTGTTACACTGTCCAAGCCGGTTAATGTTTTTGCCAACTTCACATTCAATGTGCCTGTGCCATCGGATACAACACCAATATTATTATCTGTTAGATCTGCAGCTGCAGCTCCGCCTTTAATGGCAACAGTACCACCTAGCTTCTTGTTGATAGTCGTGCCGGAATCACCGTCAAAGTTCAAGCCTTTATCCACTTCAGATTTAGATGCTACATCTTTAATCGTTACGGTTTTTGTTTGAGCCGGATGGTTCTTATCTTGGACTGTCAATGCTACATCACCATTGGCATCTACAGTATAGTCACCATTGGATCCCACCGTAGGATTTGCAACGAGACTGAAGTCCGTTGCATTATCGCCTTGAGTTTTGATAGCTTCAGTAACTGTCTTCAATTGATCTTCTGTTGCAGCACGTCCGCTGACAGCAGTCGGATTAGTTACGCTCCATGTCTTATTATCAAGACCTGTTACGTAATTCCCCGTATTAGCAGGGCTTGCACCATCGGATTGTTTACCCATAGTTACAGTGCCGGCTTTCACAGTTTCCGTAGCCGTAACAGATGTAACATTAAGATCTTTCTTCAATTTAAGACCAATCTTTGTATCATCGCCAGTTTGACTAATTTCTGTCGTAATATTGTCGTCGCCGTTTACTGTTACCTTAGAGCCTAGTTTATTCGTTTTTTCAGCGTTATTATCCGCATTAAAACGAAGGCCTTTATTGGTAAGTTCAGTTTTAGCGTCACCAATATTTTTATTCAACTCAGTCTTAGCATCGCTAATATTTTTATTTAACTCAGTTTTAGTGTCATGCAATTGACTGCCGTTCACCGCATCTTTGGAGTTAGCCGCCACATCGCCATTAGCAACATTGGTAATCTTTTGATCATTCGCATTGATGCCATTTGGAGATACATAATTCTTACCGCCTACGGTCAAACCACCACTATTGATGATTGTGCCACCAGCTGTTACGCTGTCCAAACCAGTTAATGTTTTAGCTAACTTCACGTTTAACGTACTGCCATCAGATACGACACCAATATTATTGTCCGTCAAGTTAGCAGCCGCTGCACCGCCCTTGATGCTAAGCTTATCACCCAACTGTTTGTTAATTACAGCGCCGCTATCTCCATCAAAGTTAAGACCTTTAGCAATAGTCGTATTGATGGCAGAAATAGCATTTCTATTAGTCGTAATATCTTGCGTATTTTGAGCAATATTTTGTTTATTTTGTGCAATATCAGTCTTATTTTTACCGATGTCAGTCGTATTTTGAGCAATATCAGCCTTGTTCTTAGTTATATCTTGTTTATTCTTACCAATATCAGTCGTATTCTGAGCAATGTCAGTTGTGTTTTGAGCTATTTTATCCTTGTTTGTATTAACCTGTGTATTAACAGATTTCAACTGATCTTCTGTTGCAGCACGACCGGTTACGGCTTGTGGATTATCTACATCCCAAGCAGTATTGGTAAGGCCAGTTACTGTACCTGTAGTACCATCCACAGATACAGGATTAGCAGTTCCTAAGGTGATTTTATCGCCTAGTCCGATTGTAAATTCCTTACCGCCGGCTGCGTTTGTACCTTCATCTACAGTGATATTGCTGTTCTTAGCTTTCACAGTACTTGCCTTAGCAGTTCCACCGATAGCATCCTGTAACTGGCTAAAATTAACCGCATCAGTAGGGTCTGTGCCTTTTGCTAGACCGGTAATCTTTTGATTATTAGCATTGATACCGCTCGGCGTTACATAGGTCTTGCCACCTACGGTTAAACCACTACTATTGATGGTTGTTCCACCAGCTGTTACGCTATCCAAACCGGTTAATGTTTTAGCCAGCTTCACATTTAATGTGCTGCCATCAGATACGACGCCGATATTATTGTCCGTAAGATCCGCCGTAGCACCACCTTTAATGGTAACAGTATCGCCCAATTTTTTATTAATCGCAGCACCGCTATCGCCATTAAAGTTTAATCCTTTATTGATGTTGGTTACATTTGTATTGACCTTATCATTAACGGATTTTAACTGATCTTCCGTAGCAGCACGACCACTTACAGCTTGAGGATTATCCGCGTTCCAAGACTTATTATCGAGCCCTGTTACAAAGTTACCGTTTGCACCGCCTGCACCACCAGCTTGTTTGCCCATAGTCACAGTGCCGGCTTTCACAGTATCAGCGGCAGTAACAGTGGTAACATTGAGATCTTTCTTTAATTTAAGACCGATCTTAGTATCGTCACCAGTTTGACTGATTTCTGTCGTAATATTATCATCACCATTTACCGTTACCTTGGAACCCAATTTATTGGTCTTAGCACCGCCTGTATCCGCATCAAACTTGAGGCCTGTATTAATCACATCATTCTTCGCAGTCGATATGTTATTGTTTAACTCGGTTTTAGCATTATCTATATTGCCGTTCAGTTCAGTCTTAGCGTCATTAATATTCTTATTAAGTTCAGTTTTGGCATCACCGATATTTTTGTTTAATTCAGTTTTAGCATTATTAATGTTGTTATTTAATTCGGTTTTAGCCGCATGAAGTTGACCGCCGTTAACCGCCTCTTTGGAGTTAGCTGCTACTTCACCATCAGCAACATTAGTTATTTTCTTGTCATTCGCATTAATGCCGCTCGGAGTTACATAGGTCTTACCGCCTACGGTTAAGCCCCCATTATTGATAGTTGTACCACCAGCTGTCACACTGTCCAAACCAGTTAATGTCTTAGCTAGTTTCACATTTAATGTGCTGCCATCAGATACGACACCGATATTATTGTCCGTCAAGTTCGCAGCCGCTGCACCACCCTTGATGCTAAGCTTATCGCCCAACTGTTTTTTGATTGCAGCGCCGCTATCTCCATCAAAATTAAGGCCTTTAGCGATAGTTGTATTGATTGTAGAGATAGCATTTTTATTGGTCGCAATATCTTGTGTGTTCTGAGTAATATTTTGCTTGTTTTGTGCAATATCAGTTGTGTTCTTACCAATGTCGGTCGTATTCTGAGCAATATCAGTTGTGTTTTGAGCTATTTTATCCTTATTTGTAATAACTTGCGTATTAACAGCTTTCAACTGATCTTCTGTTGCAGCACGACCAGTTACGGCTTGCGGATTATTTACATTCCAAGTGGTATTTGTAAGGCCTGTTACAGTTCCTGCAGTTCCATCCACATTTACAGGATGTGCCGTACCTACCGCAAGTTTATTACCCAATCCAACAGTGAATTCCTTACCACCGTTCGCATTAGTACCTTCTGTTACGGTTACGTTCGCATCTTTCCCTTTTACCGTAGTGGCCTTAGCAGTACCACCGATAGCATTTTGCAATTGACTGAAATTAACCGCATCATCAGGCGCTGTACCATTAGCAACACCGGTAATCTTTTGATTATTAGCATCGATACCGTTTGGTGTTATATAGGTTCTAGCACCTACACTCAAACCATTTCTACTAATAGTAGTATTTCCTGCATTAACGCTCTCTAATCCTGTTAAATATTTTGCCAACTTTACAGTCAATCTACCGGTACCATCGGATACAACACCAATATTATTATCGGATAATGCCCCTGTAGCACCGCCTTTAATGACTAGAGTATCACCTAATTTTCTCTTAATCGAAGCACCTGTATCGCTGCTAAAATAGAGCCCTTTTTCAAGAGTATTATTGATAGTGTTAATATCATTCTTATTAGTAGTAATATCACCTTGTATTTTTGTGATATTTCGTGCATTGGCACCAATACGGCTTGAGTTATCTGAGATATTCTGCGTATTTTGATTAATAAAATACTGATTGGAATTAACTCTCTCATTAACCCGCTTTAACTGATCTTCCGTAGCAGCACGCCCTGTAACAGGTGCTGGATTATTTACATTCCATGATGTATTGGTAAGACCTGTGACCGTTCCTGTACCACTATCTATGGTTACAGGATGCGAGGCCGCCCCTTTCCCTACAGTAATCTTATAATTTAAGCCAACAGTATACTCCTTACCACCTTTCGCCGTTGAGTTTTCCCTTACCGTAATATTACCATCATCATTTGCTTTTACTATGGCTTCTTTAGCTGTACCGTTAATTGCGCGTTGCAACTGACCGTAGTTAACTGCGTCCTGACTACCGCTACCGTCTGCAACACCTCTAAGCTGTTGATTATTGGCATTAAGACCACCTGTTGACACATAGAGTTTACCGCCTACAGACACCCCTTTATTATCAATCGTAGCAGTTCCTGCTGTTACGCTATCCAAACCAGTTATTTTTTTAGCCAATTTCACATTTAGTGTGCCATTTCCGTCTGCTTGAACCCCAATATTGTTGTCAGCCAAAGCACCGGTAGCGCCACCTTTTATTCTTACTGTGTCACCTAATTTTACTTGGTTCTGAACAAAGTTATCACCATAAAAGAACAATCCTTTATCGATATTGTCTTTATTATATCTAATAGCATCGTGGATCGTGCTTTTACCTGTAAAGCCGATATCACTCATCGTTAATTTACCGGTATCAGGATCGAGCGCTGCATTACCGCCAAGGATATTTTTAGTAGTAGTGGCTAAATTGCCCAAGCTATTTGCTACGGCATATAGCTGACTACCATTAATAGCATCTGTAGACGAAGAATTCATACGCCCTGCTGCCACATTTGTAATCGTGCGTTTTACTGTATCATTACCAATACTTACGGTAGAATCTGCCGTTCCTCCCGCTAAATTCTTATACCACAAACCATTTACAAACTGATTCGGTGTACTTACCACATTAGCCGTCTTGGAGTTGGCACCTAATGCAATCGATCGTTGTTGATTCGTATCAACTAATGCATTTTTACCGATGGCAATGGAATCATCTGCAGCTGCGATTGCAGCTTTACTCATAGCAATAGAATTATCTTTCATCGCTTTTGCCGTCTCACCGATAGCAATAGAAGCCGCACCGCTAGCCACGCTATCCCAACCCATAGCAGCAGCATTAGTAGCGTCAGCTGTAGAGTTCGCACCGATTGCGCGAGCACCCGCTGCCAATGCTTTTGCACCGTTACCAATGGCTACGCCCCAGTCGCCTCGAGATTGAGAGCCGTTACCCATAGCAACGGCACCGCCTTTAGATGCCTTCGCATTATTACCAAAAGCCATAGAGGATCCACCCCAAGCTCTGGCATTGGTACCAAATGCCTGATCATTATCGGCGCCCACATAGTTACCGGCCTCATCATATCCAGCCCAGGATGTATTACCAAGGGCAAAGCCATTTAAAGAAGCTACTTTTGTCAAATTACCGATAGCAACACCATTATTTACTTCAACGGTTGCATTTCTTCCGATTGCAACACCTTGCACATTACCACCAACATTAGCCCTATTAGTTTCTGTAACAGTAGCACCTGTCCCCAAAGCCACACTATTATCTGCCATTGCTGTACTATTGTCACCTATCGCTACAGTACCATTTTTAGCCTTAGCATTATCGCCCCATGGCAATGAAGATGCCTGCGCTTCAGTTGGTATAATCCCTCCTGCTAACATAACAGTACAGATAGAAATTCCGAGCATCTTGGCAAATACAGATGTCATTGTCGATCGTTTCGACATATTCTTCGCTGTTTCAGCCACAACGACATAGCATCCTTTTGTACGACTCCAGATTACTTTAAAAATTCGGTTCATCTCGTTTTACTCCTTGCATAAAACTATCAAATTTTGTGAATATAATAAAATATTTTATATTTCTTTTAAAAAGTAAAAACACAGTTAACATATGGCTATTTACCGATGCATATTATATTAAACATACCATATTCTATACTAAATGTAAAAAATTTTTCACTCTCTGCTCACCTCTAAACGATAAATATTTATGAATATACAAAAATTTTTCTATATAGCTTATGAATATGCTAAATGTACTAATTTTTTCGCATAAAATTAACTTCATGAAATAAAATGGATTTCATCTTAATAAATCATCTTGAGCAAATTATTAGTCATCGGCCTTAATTACATTACAAGATTCCATGACATATATATGCTCATTACAGATAATGAAATTATTTTTTGCATGCAAAAAGGCGCCAAAAGCATTTCGCTTTTGGCGCCTTTTATAAGCACTGCCGTATCAATATGTTATTTCATATTATTTCAAGCCCGCTTGTTGCATCAATAATGCAATTTGTGCTCTCATTTCTTCATTGTCGCGTTGTACTTTTTCGTACTTAGCTTTCAAAGCAGTCATTTCATCTTGCATTACGTACATGGAGCTAATAGGGCCACCTTTGTAACGTTCAGGAATTGCTTTCTTAGCATCGGAAGTACCGAATTTACGAGTTACACCAGCATTCACCATGTTATGGTGGCTACCAACAGATACGCCTACATGGAACATTGTATCTTCTGCTGTGTAATGTGCAACGCCAAGAGCTGCCGCAGTTTCACCTCTGTAATTACCGATACCAGCCATTACTTGAGTTGGCTCCAATGGATCATATTGAATAGGTTTCAATGCAGACATAGCCGCCGCATGTGCGCCTACACGTTGTGTTTCGCCTGCTACGGAGTTAATAGCATTAGCTAACCCATCTGTAGCACCTTTCAATTGATTTACGTTAACTGCATCAGTGCCGTTTACACCAGGGCCTACATTGGTAATTGTATTACCGCCATTGTTGAGGCCATCTTTAGTAAGGCTTACTGCGTTACCGCTAGCAGGTGTAATTGTTACACCGCCACCGTTCATAACAGTAGTATTACCTGCAGCATCCTTAGTGGTTACTGTTTCAAGACCTTTCAAATCTTTCGCCATACGAACCTTGAGATTGCCAGTACCATCAGATACGACACCTAAATTGTCTTCTGTAGTTAACTTGCTAGCATCAGTAATGCCACCCACTACATTAACTTGTTCGTTAAGCTTTTTCTTAATTACGGAACCGCTATCGCCACCGTATTTCATACCATCGTCTTTAGTTGCCACTTGATGTGTCTTACCATTTTCGTCTTGGTACTTAATACGTGTGATTGCGTTACCGTCTAAGTCTGGATCACCTTTATCAACGGTAATATCCGCATTACGGCCGTCTTTACCAGTTAAACCGATATGACCAACACCGTCTTTACCGGACATGGATACAGCATCTTTACCGTCTTTGCCTGTGATACCTACTTTGCCGTCTGTACCGTCAGCACCATTAGGACCAGTAATAGATACGCCGTCCTTACCGTTTTTACCAACTTTTACCTTATCAGTAGTTAAGCTGTCAGTCTTAAGGTTTTTCGCCATCTTGATATTAACATTACCATCTTGGTCGGCTACTGTTTTAATATTTTCGCCGGAATATTTGTCATTGGCTTCTGTACCTTCACCTTTGATAGTAACTTTTTGGCCTAAATCACGGTGGAATTCACCTGTATTACCAGCAAAATTCATCCCTTTCTTCGTAATGTCATCACCTAAGTTATTAATCTTATTATCCAAGGATTTGTGAGATTTTTGCAATTGATCTTCTGTAGCCGCACGACCGCTTGTGATGTTGTCAGGATCCCAATCTTTGTTTTCTAGGCCTGTCACATAACCGTCTTTACCATCAACGGAGACTTTACCTGCTGCAATCTTACCATCTTTACCATCGATAGTTACCTTATCACCAGCTTTAATTGTACCGTTTTCACCGTCAATTGTTACGTTGCCAGCTTTAATAGTACCTTTGTTTCCGTCGATTGTAACTTTATCACCAGCTTTGATAGTACCTGTAGTACCATCCATTGCGATTTGTTTCGTAGCATCAGAGCCCAATGTCACTTGATCTTTAAGACTTACTTCATAGTTCTTGGAACCATTCGCATTGGTGCTAGGTGTCACAGTAATATTATTACCTGCAGATACCGTTGTGGATGCAGCTGCTGTAGCTTTATCCAATTGAGATTTATTAACTGCATCGTTAGGGTCCGTGCCATCAGCAACATTCGTAATCTTGTTACCGCCGTTATTTAAGCCGTCTTTTGTAAGACTTACTGCATCGCCACCAGCACGATTGATGGTCATGCCATCACCATTGATAACAGTATTATTGCCGCCGTTTGTGAAAGTAGCAGACGTCAAGCCTTTCAATTCTTTCGCTAAGCGCAATTTCAATGTATCGGAACCGTCGGAAACAACACCGATGTTGTCTTCAGTCGCTAATTTGCTTTCATCGGAGATACCGCCCTTAACATTCACTTGGTTGTTAAGTTTCTTTTTAATCACATTTCCTGTATCGCCGCCGTACATCATACCATCGTCAAGAGTTGCGAGCGTATGTGTATTACCGTCTTTATCTTCGGTCACTAAACGATTAATGCTTGTACCATCTACACCGTTTTTAGCGTCGCCACCTTTAATTGTAACGCCGTCTTGACCATTTTTACCAGCAATTGCCACACTGTTAGCTTTGAGGTTTTTGTTCATCTTCACATCGATAGTTGTGTTACCATCTTGATCTTGTGTGATGAAAGTTTTAATGTTTTCACCGCTATAGTTAGCATCAACATCAGTACCTCCGCCCTTAACAGTAACCGTAGAGCCAAGTTTATTAGTTTTTACACCGCCACTGTTAGCATCGAATTTCAAACCTTTATTAGTTAATGCGTCTTCACTATCTTTGATTTTATCTTTCAAGTAATCCACATTAACCGCTTCGCTACCATCGTTACCTGTAGCATACGCCAAGTTAGTTACATGAGTGCCACCCGCTTTGTTAGTGTAAGCAGGACCTTCATAACTTACCTTTGTCTTATCAACATTGCCGCCGTTGTCCAAGTCATACTTAACAGCACGATCTGTCAATTTATCAAGGCTAGATTTAGAGGCAACGTCCTTAATCTTAACAGTTTCTTTTTGACCTGCATGGTTTTTATCCTCTACAGTTAAGTCAACATCGCCGTTAGAATCAACTGTATAAGCCTCATCTGCAGCAGCTGCATTTTTCACCAAACGGTAATCTGTAGCATTAGCACCTTGGTTCTTAATTACATCGCTGATTTTTCTCAATTGATCTTCTGTAGCAGCACGACCGTTTACAGGATTAGATGTATTTACATCCCAATCTCTATTATCAAGACCAGTTACATAATTCTTAGAATCAGCGTGTTTACCCATCGTTACGCCACCTGCTTTTACAGTATCTGTAGCAGTAAGAGTTGTAACGTTAAGATTTTTATTTAATTTAACGCCAATCTTAGTGTCATCCCCGGTTTGAGTAATTTCTGTAGTAATGTTATCATCGCCGTTTACAGTTACCTTGGAGCCGAGCTTGTTCGTTTTTTCGCTGTTGTTATCGGCATCGAAACGAAGACCTTTATTGATTAGTTCAGTTTTGGCATTACTGATATTAGTATTTAATTCGTTTTTAGCCTCGTGTAATTGACCGCCGTTTACTGCATCTTTGGAATTAGCAGACACATCCCCGTTAGCAACATTCGTTACCTTTTGGTCATTTGCATTAAGACCTGTTGAAGATACATATGTTTTACCCCCTACAGTCAAACCGTTGCTATCAATCTTAGTATTACCAGCTGTAACGCTATCCAATCCAGTCAATGTTTTAGCTAATTTCACATTCAATGTGCCATTGCCGTCGGATTCAACACCGATATTACCGTCGGACAATGTGCCTGTAGCACCGCCTTTAACAGTAACTGTATCACCTAATTGTCGATTACTTACAGCACCAGTATCGCCAGCAAAATTCAAGCCTTTACTAATGGTTGTATTAATAGTGGAGATATCTTGCTTGTTTTTAGCGATATCATTTTTGTTATTTGCAATGTCGCCAGCATTTTTTGTGATATTTTGCTTATTAGTAGTAATATCTCCAGCATTTTTATCGATAGCGGTTTTATTAGTGTTAACTTTATCGTTAACCTTTTTCAACTGATCTTCTGTAGCACCGCGACCATGTACAGCTACAGGATTGTCTACATCCCAATCTGTATTTGTAAGGCCTGTTACATGACCAGCATCACCGTCTACAGTTACAGGGTTTGCAGTACCTACGGTAATTTTATTGCCTAAACCAACAGTAAATTCTTTGCCCCCATTAGCATTTGTAGCTTCTGTTACAGTTATATTTGCATCTTTTGGTTTTACAGTGGATGCTTTAGCTGTACCACCGATAGCAGCTTGTAATTGGCTATAGTTAACTGCATCATTAGGGTCGCTACCATTAGCAACATTAGTGATCTTTTGATTATTCGCATTGAGACCTGATGGAGACACATACGTTTTACCGCCTACAGTCAAACCACCGTTATTGATAGTAGTGCCACCAGCTGTAACGCTGTCCAAGCCAGTCAATGTTTTAGCTAATTTCACATTCAATGTGCCATTGCCGTCGGATGCAACACCGATATTGCCATCGGACAATGCACCAGTAGCACCGCCTTTAACAATAACTGTATCACCTAATTGTCGATTACTTACAGTGCCTGTATCGCCAGCAAAATTCAAACCTTTATTAATTTTTGTATTAATAGTAGAGATGTCTTGCTTATTTTTAGCGATATCAGTTTTGTTATTCGCAATGTCGCCAGCATTTTTTGTGATATTTTGCTTGTTAGTATTGATATCTCCAGCATTTTTATCGATGGCAGCTTTATTGGTATTAACTTTATCGTTTACCTTTTTCAACTGATCTTCTGTCGCAGCACGTCCGGATACAGCTACAGGATTATCTACATTCCAGTCTTTATTTTGAAGGCCTGTTACATGGCCTGTAGTACCATTAATCGTTACAGGGTTCGCTGCACCTATTGTAACGGTGTTACCCAAAGTCATATTAATAGTTGTATCACCATTAGCTTGTGTAATTGCGGCATTAATATTGTTGCCGTCACCTTTGATGGTAACTTTAGAACCTAATAGATTATTTTTCGTGCCACCTGTATTAGCATCAAAGTTAAGGCCTTTATCTATTGTGTCTTTATTGAATTTAATAGCATCGTGAATCGTGCCTTTACCTGTGTTACCGATATTGCTCATCGACAAGTTACCCGTATCAGGGTCAAGCGCTGCATTGCCACCTAAAATGCCTTTTGTAGTACTTGCCAAATTACCTAAAGTATTAGCAACACCATATAATTGGCTACCGTTGATTGCATCTGTAGATTGTGCATTCACACGACCTGCAGCCACATTTGTGATAGTACGTTTTAGCGTATCACTACCTACACTAAGTGTGGAATCAGCAGAACCGCCGGCATAGTTTTTATACCATAAGCCATTTACCAATTGATTTGGTGTGCTTACTGTAGCATCAGTCTTCGAGTTAGCACCTAGTGCAACGGAGCGTTCATGTGCTGCATTAGCAGATACACCTAATGCCATAGAGTTTGTTTGCTCAGCTTTACTGCTTAAACCTAATGCTACAGCACCTACTGCACCATTAGATGTAGAAGATTGCACACCTATTGCTAGAGAATTACCACCAGATGCAACAGAACCATCACCAGCTGCGATGTCAGCATAACCATTTGTAGTACTACCCCAACCGAGTGCAGTAGAGTGAGAGCTATTAGTTGTAGCATTCGTCCCCAATGCAGAAGAGCCCTGTTTCAAAGCTTTAGAGCCATTACCGATAGCTACCGCCCAATCACCTCTAGATTGAGAACCGTTACCTATAGAAACCGCACCACCACCACTGGATTTCGCATCATTACCGAACGCCATGGAAGAACCACCATAAGCACGTGCATTGGAACCGAAGGCTTGATCATTAGGAAGACCTATCAATTTATTGGTTTCATCATAGCCGGCACGCGCATTATTACCAAGAGCAAAACCATTAAGAGATGCCACGCGTGTTTCATTACCTAATGCTACACTGTTATTGGTAATCGAACGAGAGTTATGACCGATAGTTACAGCTTGTGCACCATCAGCACTAGTACCGGAACCAACAGCAATTGCATTAACAACCTTGGTCGTTGCACCTTGACCGATGGCGATACCACCTGTTCTTTGATCTGCTGGAACATCTGCCCCTTTGGCAACATCAACAGTTACAGTTGCACCTTGTCCGATAGCAATACCGCTCTGTGTTTTACCTTCATCAGTATCACCTCTACCTACAGATGCATTAGTACCGATTGAAATACTATAGTCACCCTTAGATGCTGTATTATCACCGATAGCAATACCACCGTCATTTTCAGCTTGTGCACCGTTACCTCTTGTAATAGGTGCCCCTAAAGCATCCGTAGGCATCATAACGCCTGTCAGCATAACGGCAACTGCTGTAGCACCTACCATTTTAGAAAATACAACCGACAAAGAGGAACGTTTCGTCATGTTCTTTGCTGTTTCTGCCACCACAACATAGCAGCCCTTTGTGCGATTCCAAATCACTTTAAATACTCGATTCATTAATCTTTCTCCTATAAAACTTATAAAACTTACTAACTAACTATCTACATATTTAATGAAATAACAATGATAGATCGATGATGTATTGAGAATTCATCGACATTCTTGAATGTGTATATCTAAAATACCACAAATTACGGGAAAAGTAAACTTTTTTTCATTTTATTTTCATAAAACTTTTGTGTTTAAGTTATTAATAATTTCGATAAAATTAAATATACTGAATATTCTGCATAAATGCTGTATTTTTTTACTATTATTCACCAACTTTCATAAATAATACTAATATGCTCCATAATTATGTACCAATATCACATCATATATAACCAATTTATTTTCTCTTCATCATTCTGATTTATGATAGACCATATAATAGAATGATATCTTTTCATAAACAGATATCGTACAGTGTTTCTGCCATTTTGACTCAATGTACGTACACAATTACTACATACCTACTTAAGCCAATTAACTATTGCACAATCAATAAAGGTAGCATTTTATTATATAGTAAAAGGAATGACAGGTGAAATTCAAATCGCCTTCATTCCTTTTTTATTCTAATGCACTCTAAAGGCGTATCGGCGGGCTTTATAGAAATAGAGCATATGTGTATAAAAACAATTTATACGATTACTCCATGTGTTTTTTAATTTTTATTGTTATACTGAAAGCAGAAAGGAGGAAGAAATCTATGTCAGAACTCAATATCTTACAACAAAATATAGATAAACCAAATACGGTTACAGAAGAAGATATCGTAGTTACACGAGATAATCAAACTTTCACAATCAAAGGTCGCTTTAATGGGGAAGAAGGCGTATTCACATATGATGCGGACGTTCAACCTAACGATCAGTTACAATTTCTGCATCACAACTTTACGGCCATCGTAAAAAAAATTACATATAAGGTGATTCAAGGTCAGCGAATCACATTGATTGCAAAATTATATGCATAAAAATATCGGGGTATTGTTAATACAAACAACACCCCGATATTTTTTATCGGTCATACAATTATAAGAAATACAATACAACACAACAACACTTAATTCTTATAATTGAATCATCTAACATTATTGAATTGTTGGTGCATTAATCGCTTTGCGAAGATCCACTGTGTGAAGTTCGTCCATCGCAGGAGCTGCTTTTTCATCCACAGGTTTCACGCGATTATTACCGTCTTTCATAGCTTCGTTCAAGCTGAAGATTACCATTTCATTCATGTAGAAACGCAATTCATCATCATGTACATTGGCCGTATTGCGATCCAAGATGTCGATGATTTGTTGTGCGTAGTCCAATTTAGCGTCTTCAGATACAGTCGCATGCTCTGTAAAGAACTGTTTGTAATCGTTGTACAAACGATCTAACGCCATGCGCGCATAGCTGTCGTTCTTGTAACGATGACTCACGATGTACCAGCTGCGACGAACGTTCATGTAGTACAACACATTGTTACGGTAACGCTCTTGACCGGTCATAACACGGGAATCATCCATGATGCGCTTGCCCTTTTGGTCCAATTGGAATTGTGTGAAAGCATTCACTACGTCGCGAACTTCTTCGCTAGGTACAGGAACAGCTACTTCCGCTTCAATTACGTTTAATGGTTCAGCCGGTTGTTCTGGCATCATCAATCGATCTTGAGCCGCATCCGCTTGACCTACCGCGCATACACAAGCAAGTGCCAATACAGGCATAAATGTTTTGAATTTCATAAATCCTCCTAATGACGAGCCGCCCCCCGAAGGGCGGCTTTCATATTCCTTACATGATTCTTACATGACTAGAGTATACTAAATAACCCATTTAATCAAGTCAAATTTACTTTGTAAGCCCTGCTTGTTGCATCAACAATGCAATTTGAGCCTTCATTTGTTCATTATCTTCCTTCACAGAGGATAATTCATCAATACGTTGTTGCATACGTGCATTATCAGCCTTCACAGAAGACAATTCGTTAAGGCTTTCTTGCATGCGTGCATTTTCAGCTTTCAATGCTGTTACCTCATCTTGCAACACATAAACAGAGCTAATAGGGCCACCTTTATAACGTTCTGGAATCGCTTTCTTCGCATCGGAGTTACCGAATTTGTGAGTTACACCGGCATTCACCATATTGTGATGACCACCAACAGATACGCCTACATGGAACATTGTGTCTTCTGCAGAGTAATGTGCAACACCTAACGCCGCCGCAGTTTCACCTCTGTAATTACCAACACCAGCCATTACTTGAGTTGGCTCCAATGGATCGTATTGAATTGGTTTCAACGCAGCCATAGCCGCCGCATGTGCGCCTACACGTTGTGTTTCGCCCGCTACAGCATTGATTGCATTCGCCATCTTATCTGTTGCACCTTTTAATTGATTTACGTTAACCGCATCAGTGCCGTTTACACCAGCCGCAACATTGGTAATTGTATTACCACCGTTGTTGAGACCATCTTTAGTAAGACTAACTGCATTACCGCTAGCAGGTGTAATTGTTACACCGGCACCGTTCACAACTGTGGTGTTGCCCACAGCGTCCTTAGTGGTTACTGTTTCAAGGCCTTTCAAGTCTTTCGCCATACGAACCTTAAGGTTACCAGTACCATCGGATACGACACCTAAATTGTCTTCTGTAGTCAACTTACTAGCATCAGTAATACCGCCGATAACGTTTACTTGTTCATTGAGCTTTTTGTTGATTACAGCACCGCTATCGCCACCGTATTTCATACCATCGTCTTTAGTTGCCACTTGGTGGGTTTTACCATTTTCGTCTTGGTATTTAATACGCGTGATTTCGTTGCCTTCGATATCAGGGTCACCTTTTTCAACAGAGATATCAGCACTGCGACCGTCCTTACCATTAAGACCGATGTGACCTACACCGTCTTTACCGGACATGGATACAGCATCTTTACCGTCTTTACCAGCGATACCTACCTTGCCGTCTGTGCCGTTCGCCGCATCTGGGCCTGTGATGGATACGCCATCTTGACCATCTTTACCAACTTTAATAGTCCCTTTATCGCCGTCGATTTCAACCTTGTCGCCAGCTTTGATTGTGCCTGCATTGCCATCGATGGCGATTTGTTTCTTAGGATCGGAGCCCAATGTTACTTGGTCTTTAAGACTTACTTCATAGTTTTTGGAACCATTCGGATTGTCGCTTGGCGTAACCTTAATATTATCGCCTGCTGTTACCGTTGTAGTCGCAGCAGCTGCAGCTTGATCCAATTGAGATTTATTGACTGCATCAGTTGGAGCTGTACCTTTAGCTACATTAGTAATCTTGTTACCACCGTTATCCAAACCATCTTTAGTTAGACTCACAGGGTTACCACTAGCAGGTGTAATCTTCATGCCGCCACCATTTACAACTGTAGTGTTGCCTGCAGCATCTTTAGTTGTTACGGTTTCAAGGCCTTTCAAGTCTTTTGCCATACGAACCTTGAGGTTATTGCTACCATCGGATACTACACCTAAATTATCTTCAGTAGTCAACTTGCTAGCATCAGTAATACCGCCGATTATGTTTACTTGTTCGTTAAGCTTTTTGTTGATTACAGCACCGCTATCGCCACCGTATTTCATACCATCGTCTTTGGTTGCCACTTGGTGTGTTTTACCATTTTCGTCTTGATATTTAATACGCGTGATTTCGTTGCCTTCGATATCAGGGTCACCTTTTTCAACAGAGATATCAGCACTACGACCATCCTTACCATTAAGGCCAATGTGACCAATGCCGTCTTTACCAGACATGGATACAGCATCTTTACCGTCTTTACCTGTGATACCTACTTTGCCGTCTGTACCGTTCGCACCATCTGGACCTGTGATAGATACACCATCCTTATTATCACCTTTGCCAACTTTTACAGATTCAGCTTTAAGATTTTTGCTCATCTTCACGTCAATGGTTGTGTTACCTGTTGCTGCATCTTGTTTGATGAAAGTTTTGATATTTTCACCGCTATAATCGCTATCAGCAGCTTTACCTTCGCCTTGTACGATTACGGTAGAACCTAATTTACTAGTTTGTACACCGCCTACATTGGCATCAAATTTAAGGCCTGTTGCAGTTTGATTTGCCAAAGCTTGTTTCAATTGGTCTTCTGTTGCGGCACGACCAGATACAACATTACCTGGATCCCAAGTCTTATTATCAAGACCAGTAATATAGTTGCCTGTATTACCAGGGTTCGCACCATCAGCTTGTTTACCCATTGTTACGTCCCCTGCTTTCACAGTGTCTGTAGCCGTAACAGATCTAACATTAAGGTCTTTCTTTAATTTAAGGGCAATCTTAGTATCATCACCAGTTTGAGTAATTTCTGTAGTGATGTTATCATCGCCGTTTACAGTCACTTTAGAGCCTAATTTATTCGTTTTTTCATCGTCATTATCAGCATTAAAACGAAGGCCTTTATTGATAAGGTCAGTTTTAGTATTATCAATTTTATTATTTAAATCATTCTTGGCATTTGTAATTTGGTCACCAAGATCTTGCTTAACTTGATGTAATTGACCACCGTTAACTGCATCTTTGGAGTTAGCAACCACGTCGCCGTTAGCGACATTGGTAATCTTTTGGTCATTAGCATTGATACCATTTGGAGATACATAATTCTTACCACCTACGGTCAAACCGCCGTTATTGATGGTAGTATCACCAGCTGTAACACTGTCCAAACCTGTCAATGTTTTAGCCAATTTCACATTCAATGTGCCAGTACCATCGGATACAACACCGATATTGTTATCAGACAATGTGCCTGTAGCACCGCCTTTAACGGCAACAGTATCACCCAATTTCTTATTGATTGTTGCACCGGAGTCACCGTCAAAGTTCAACCCTTTTTCAATAGTTTTATTGATAGTAACGATATCGCCAGCGTTCTTTGCGATATTTTGCGTATTATTAGCAATATTACCGGCATTTGTTGTGATATTTTGTTTATTATCAGCGATAGCTTGTTTATTTTTGTCGATTTGATTCTTATTGGTATTAACTGTATCGTTAACCTTTTTCAACTGATCTTCTGTAGCCGCGCGACCAGGAACAACCACAGGATTGGCTACATTCCAATCTGTATTTTGAAGTCCTGTTACATGACCTGCATTACCATCTACAGTTACAGGATGTGCAGTACCAACATTGATTGTATTGCCTAATCCAACAGTATATTCCTTACCACCTGCTGCATTTGTACCTTCTGTTACAGTTACATTTGCATCTTTTGCTTTCACAGTAGGCACTTTATCGATAGAGTTAATCGCATTTTGTAATTGACTATAGTTAACCGCATCATTAGAGTTAGTACCATCAGCTACATTGGTGATCTTTTGGTTATTTGCATTGATACCGTTTGGAGATACATAGTTTTTACCATCTACGGTCAAACCGCCGTTATTGATAGTAGTGCCGCCAGCTGTAACGCTGTCCAAACCAGTCAATGTTTTAGCCAATTTAATATTTAGCGTATCAGTGCCATTGGAAACGACACCGATATTGTTATCTGTTAACTTAGTTGCATCGGTCACGCCGCCTACAATATTAGTTTGTTCACCTAATTTACGCGTAAATTTATTATCTGTAGCTGCTGCAGCTTTTACATCGCCTGCATAGGATACACCTTTTTCTACTTCTGTTTTAACTGCAAACAATTGGCTACCATTGATAGCATCAGTGGAGGTAGCAGAAATACGACCGGCCGCTACATTAGTAACAGTTCGTTCCATACCTGCTTTGCCTACGCTTACTGTGGAGGCAGGGTTTGTGCCTGTGAAATTATGCGTTACCCCATTGATTGTGGCAGAAGGAGTAGCCACAGCTGCTGCTGTTTCAGAGCCATTACCGATAGCTACGGCATTGTCATTAGCTACTTTCGTATTATTACCAAGAGCTAAACCATTAGCCCCTGTCACAGTAGCACTGTTACCTAAAACCATGCCGTTATCTGCGGAAATAGTGGAGTTACTACCTACTACATAGGAATTATCCGTTGTAATGGTATTCTTATAACCGAACGCACCGGCTGTATTACCTTTAACCGTACCAGCAGTAACCTTTTTAATTTTATCGCCATTAGACTCTGTAGTTTCAGTAACAGTAGCCGACCCTACGGTATTTTCACTACCGATAGCATATGCATTATTACCATATACCTTATTGCCTCTACCAAGAGCGCCTGCAGCAGAACCAGATAGAGTAGCATTTGTCATATCAAAGCCTACTATATTCGCATCGCCGAGGGATGTGGATTTCTCACCATACGCACCGGCTTGGCTACCGATAGCCAGAGAGTTATTCCCCCAGCTACGAGCCATAGCACCAATAGCGGAACTAGCCACACCTTTTGACAAGGAGTTAGCACCGATAGCATTAGAGCCTGTGCCTAAAGACTGTGTCATCATACCAATAGCAAGGCTGGCATTTCCGATAGAAGCAGTATTTACATAGTTCTTACTATCATTAAGACCTGCTGTACCCAATCCACTTGGATGTAATGCAGCCACTTCACGGTTAAAGTTTTTCTGCGTACCTGGCACCGCTAAATCAGGAATAACCTTATATAAATCAGGTTTTGCTTTATCGATATCATCACCGCCGATAGCGATAGAAGAGTGTCCAATAGATCTTACATCACCACCGATAGCGACAGATTGTGTGCCATATACCTTCGCTACACTACCGATAGCTACAGATTGTGAAAACAGCTGTCCGTCACCATCAACAGTAGCATTCTTTCTAATTATATTAGCTTCCGCTGCAGCACCGATGACTACGTCACCACGAGAACCGTAAGAAGCAGCTTCTGCACCCATTACAACTGCACCGGATCCAGGTTGTTGATGATACTTGGAAATCGTGCTCTTCGCTTGACGACCTATTACAATATCACCATTTTCCTTTGCAACTGACCCTTGACCGATAGCAATAGTACCCGCAGGATATGGAACCTTCACTCGTTGTTGACCTTCAGCCTTTGCACCATTACCGATGGCAATACCATTTTCACTTGTTGCTAATGTAGTCGCGTCATTACCTACAGCCACAGACTTAGCACCTGCGGATTTCGCATTATCACCGACTGCAACGCTATTGCTACCAGTAGCAGCAGCGCCAGGGCCTTGTACTACATTTGCTTCTGCAATTCCCGATACTAAACAACCCGTAATAGCAAAAGCGCATAAAACTGCACGGAATGTAGTGTTATTTCTCGTAGAAGTCACGCCACTTTTACCGCCACCGCTCTTTACTAACTCAGATACTACAACATAGCAATTTTTAGCTTTACTCCAAATTACATTATAAATTCGATTCATGTTATTCCTTTCTCACGAACTACCGATTCTACCGGTTACGCATTCTGTTTATAGCCTCATATAAAAAACAAAATAAAAGAAGAAGTAATAGACATAAAAAATCATCTACACTTCTAACATAAAACAATAGTACTCAATACTATAGTTTAAGTACTATTACGTATATCTTTTTCCTTTAAGATACTCACTCTATTGACTACTATATCAAAAATATTCAATATTGTAAACAACTTTTTCATGTTTCATTCATTTTTATAGTTTATTTAATAGATTTAAAAAATAAGATAGAAATTCTTCATCTTTTCTATATATTTATGGAATTAAATTTACATATTCATATATGAGAGATTTAGTCTATGTATGACAAAAGCCGAGGCAGATTGTGCCTCGGCTTTCACCATTTATATAGTCTAAATTTTATTGAATTGTGGGCGCATTAATCGCCTTGCGAAGGTCTACTGTAGGAAGTTCGTCCATCGCAGGAGCCATTTTTTCGTCCACAGGTTTCACGCGATTATTGCCGTCTTTCATAGCTTCGTTCAAGCTGAAGATAACCATTTCGTTCATATAGAAACGCAATTCGTCATCATGTACATTGGCTGTATTGCGATCCAAGATATCGATGATTTGTTGCGCATAGTCCAATTTTTCATCGTCAGACACAGTCACACGATCCATAAAGAATTCTTTGTAATCGTTGTACAAACGATCTAATGCCATGCGTGCATAGCTGTCATTTTTATAACGATGGCTCACAATGTACCAGCTACGACGAACGTTCATATAATACAATACATTATTGCGGTACCGTTCTTGCCCCTTCATAACGCGAGAGTCGTCCATGATATATTTGCCTTTTTGATCCAATTGGAATTGTGTGAAAGCATTCACTACGTCGCGAACTTCTTCACTAGGTACAGGAATGACCACTTCTGCTTCAATCACGTTTAATGGTTCAGCTGGTTGTTCCGGCATCATCAATCGATCTTGAGCCGCATCCGCTTGACCTACCGCGCATATACAAGCAAGTGCCAATACAGGCATAAATGTTTTGAATTTCATACTTCCTCCTTATGATGAGCCGCCCCGGAAAGGGCGGCTTTCACAATCCTTACATGAGTGGTTAAGAACTCGAATATTCAGATTCGATTATTTTGTAAGACCTGCTTGTTGCATCAACAATGCGATTTGAGCTTTCATTTCTTCATTATCTCGTTGTACTTGATCGTATTTAGCAGTTAACTCTAGATCATGTTGTTTCATACGTTCATTTTCAGCTTTCAATGCAGTCACTTCATCCTGCAATACATACGCAGAGCTGATAGGGCCGGCTTTGTAACGTGCAGGAACCGCTTTCTTAGCGTCGGATGTACCAAATTTGTAAGATACGCCCGCATTAATCATGTTGTCATGACCGCCAAGAGATACGCCCATATGGAACATTGTAGATTCATTAGTATAGTGCGCCACGCCTACAGCGGCAGCTGTGCTACCTTTATAATGGCCTACAGCAGCCAATACTTGAGTTGGTTCCAATGGATCATATTGTAATGGTTTGAGGCCAGAAATAGCTGCACTAGTAGCACCTACATCAGCGATTTTACCATCCACGCTACGCATAGCACTGCTCAATTGATTTACATTAACCGCATCAGTACCATCTACGCCAGGGCCTACATTAGTAATTCTATTACCACCGTTATTAAGACCGTCTTTAGTAAGACTTACAGCATTACCGCTAGCAGGTGTAATTGTCACGCCGCCACCGTTCATAACAGTTGTATTACCAGCAGCATCCGTAGTAGTTACGGACTCAAGACCTTTCAAGTCTTTAGCCAACTTGATGTTATAACCATCACCAGCAGCGTTTTTCACAACACCAATATTATTATCTGCCAAACGGTTCACATCAGCACCACCAGTAAGGTTCATAGTATCTCCCAATCCACGAACCACTTTACCGCTATCGCCAGGTTGGTCGCCTTGGAATACACGGCCTGTTCTTGCTTTATTATTGAAATCGTCATTAACAGCTTTCAATTGATCTTCTGTTGCGGCACGACCTGGAACTGCTACAGGGTTTTCAGGATCCCAAGTTTTGTTATCCAAACCTGTTACGAAGTTGCCTTCTTTACCGTCAGAAGTTTGCTTACCTACAACTACGTCGCCGGCTTTCACAGTATTTGCCGTTACGGAACCGTTGTTGCCGTCAATCTTAACTTGATTGCCGCCGTTACCAGCTGTAATCGTACCTGCAGAACCGTCGATGTTAACTTGTTTTGCCGGATCTTGACCAAGAGTGATCTTATCATTTAATGCCATCTTGATGGCGCCGTTGTCAACGGAAGTTTTGATATTGCCGTCACCTTTTAGATCGATTGTCTCGCCAAGAGGTTTCTTCACGGAGTTACCGTCTTCCGCTTTAAGACCGAAACCTGTGGATTTGATGTCTTCAATAGCTGTATGCAATTGACCGCCGTTGACAGCGTCCTTGCTACCAGCGCCAATAGTACCATCAGCCACATTAGTGATCTTCTTATTAGCCGCATCGATACCGTCTTTTGTTACCTTAGGACCGTTTTCGATTGTTAAGCCATCTTTATTGATAGTAACAGCTTTGTTGCCACCATCATTGATTTGCAAGCCGTCTTTAGTCAACTTAGTCGCTTCATTAGCACCATCCTTGATAGTAACGCCATTTGTATCCATCTTAGTGTCGCCTGTTGTTACAGTATTAGCTGTTACAGTGTCTACAGTAATGTCTTTTTTCAATTCCACCTTAACAGCGCCGTCGTCTACGGATGTTTTGATATTCGTGCCATCACCTTTAACTTTAACAGTTTCACCAAGAGCTTTTTTCACGGATTGACCGTCTTCCGCTTCAAGACCAAAGCCTTTAGATTTAAGGTTTTCAACAGCATCATGCAATTGGCCACCGTTTACAGCGTCTTTGCTATCTTTTGCAACATTACCGTCTTGAACGTTAGTAACCTTCTTGCCTGCTGCATCGACGCCGTCCTTCGTCATAGATGGACCATTAGTAATCTTCACGCCGTCTTTTGTAACAGCTGTCAACGGATTACCGGCTGCATCATTAATAGTCATGCCTGCGCCGTTTACAACGGTTTTACCGTTTGCACCATTAGCTCCGTTGTTGAAAGTAATGGAGTTTAAGTCTTTAAGGTCTTTTGCCAAACGAACATTGAGGATATTATTTTTGCTGATAACACCAATATTGTTTTCAGTCAAATCATCTTCGTTTGTTACGCCGCCCTTAATGTCCAATTGTTCATTAAGTTTTTTCTTGATAACATTACCGGAATCACCACCGTATGCCATACCGTCATCTTTGGTTGCCACTTGATGTGTCTTACCGTTTTCATCAGTGTATTTAATACGAGTGATTTCGTTACCGTTGAGATCCGGATCACCTTTTTCAACAGAAATGTCAGCGCTACGGCCGTCTTTACCGTTAAGACCGATGTGACCTACGCCGTCTTTACCGGAAATAGATACAGCTTCTTTACCGTCCTTACCAGTCACAGCTACCTTGCCATCTGTACCGTTCACAGAGTCAGGACCTGTAATGGACACGCCGTCCTTACCGTCTTTGCCAACCTTCACGGATTCAGCTTTAAGGTTTTTATTCATCTTCACGTTGATAGTTGTATCACCAGATGTTTGGTCTTGTGTGATGAAAGTTTTAAGGTTTTCGCCGCTGTAATCTTCGTCAGCTGCCGTGCCTTCACCTTTAATAGTCACTTTAGAGCCAAGCTTATTAGTTTTTTCTCCGCCTTGATTAGCATCGAATTTCAAACCTTTATTAGTCAATGCGTCTGCACTATCTTTGATTTTGTCATTTAAGTAGTCTACATTAACCGCTTCGCTACCATCGTTGCCTGTAGCATATGCCACATTCGTTACGTGAGTACCGCCTTGCTTATTGTTATATGCAGGACCTTCGTAAGTTACCTTGGATTTATCAGGATTACCAGTAGGATCCAAATCATACTTAACAGCGCGGTCATTCAATTTATCAAGTTTGGATTTAGAAGCAACGTCTTTGATGGTAACGGTTTCTGTTTTATCTGGATGATTCTTATCTTGTACAGTCAACGCTACATCGCCGTTCGCATCCACAGTGTAGTCTCCATTGGAGCCTGCTGCTTGATTTCTGATCAAACGATAATCAGTGGAGTTAGCACTTTGAGCATCCAACGCTTTTTTCAACTGATCTTCTGTTGCCGCACGACCGGATACAATCTTATCTGCATCCCAATCTTTATTATCAAGACCTGTTACATAGTTGCCTGTTTCGCTGTCGCCGGCCGCGTTGTTAACAGTTTGACTACCCATAGTAGCACCGCCTGCTTTCACAGTCTTAGCAGCCGTTACGGAATCAAGATTTTTAAGGTCTTTCGCCAATTGAAGTTCCAATTTGTTAGTGCCATCAGCTTTTACGTTGATATTGCCGGCTGCGCTCTTGAACGCTGCAGATTCAGCTTCAGTTACGCCTTCACCTTGTACTTTCACCAAGGAATTCAATTTTTGTTTATTCACAGTACCAGAATTGTTACCAGTGAATTGTAAACCGTCCTCCATAGTCGCAACTTGGTGTTCGCCGTTGCCGTCTTTGTAAACGATACGTGTAAGACCGTTTGTACCGTCTACACCTTTTTCGCCTTTAACGCCAGTAGCAGGATCATCGTAACCAGGTTTTACGGACAAGTCGATACCATTAGTACCGTTCACGCCGTTTGTTCCGGCAGGGCCTGTCAAGCCGATGTGGCCTACGCCATCCTTACCGGAAATAGAAACTGCTTCTTTACCATTTTTGTCAGTAACAGCTACCTTGCCATCTGTACCGTTCGCTGTGTCAGGACCTGTAATAGATACGCCATCCTTACCATTTTTGCCAACCTTCACAGATTCAGCTTTAAGGTTTTTATTCATCTTCACGTCGATAGTCGTATTGCCTGTTGCCGCATCTTGTTTGATGAAAGTTTTAAGGTTTTCACCACTGTAGTCAGCGTCAGCTGCAGTGCCTTCACCTTGAATTGTAACAGTAGATCCTAATTTGTTAGTTTGTACGCCGCCTACATTGGCATCGAATTTAAGACCCATGTTGATAAGGTCTGTTTTCGCATTAGTAATATTATTATTTAATTCGTTTTTAGCATCGTGTAATTGACCGCCGTTTACAGCATCTTTGGAACCGGCCGCTACGTTACCATCTTTCAAGTTAGTAATTTTTGTACCGTTAGGACCTTCCAATGTTACTGTGTCATGGCCTGTGTTACCGTCATATTTTACGGAACGATCTTTTACATTATCTAGTTCAGTTTTGGACGCAATATCCTTAATCGTTACAGTTTTAACGTCACTGGATTTTTCGTCTTTTACCTTCAAGTCTACTTGATTGTTTTCAACCTTATAGGAACCGTCTGCCGCGTTGTTCGGATTAGCGATTAAACGATAATCAGAAGCACTTGCGTTAGCCGCATTAGCCGCTTTTACAGCATCGCTGACAATTTTAAGTTGATCTTCTGTTGCCGCACGTCCGGACACGAAGGCAGGATCAGTTAATGTCCAATTTTTATTGTCCAAACCGGATACAAAGTTACCATTTTGAGTAGCTGACTTATTGTCTGTTACAGCTTGGTTACCCATAGTAGCAGTACCAGCTTTTACAGTTTTTGTAGCAGTTACTGTATTAACATTGATGTCTTGACCCAATGCAACCTTAATTGTTGTATCGTCGCCAGTTTGTGTAATTGTAGTGTCGATGTTAGTACCATCACCAGCTACTGTTACCTTGGAGCCTAATTTATTTGTTTTTTCGCCGCCATTATCAGCATCGAATTTCAAGCCTTTATTGATAAGCTCCGTTTTTGTATCATCAAGTTCTGTTTTGGATGCAATATCCTTGATAGTTACAGTTTTCTTATTCGCAGGATTTTTAGCATCTTGTACAGTCAAGTCAACTTTATTGCCAGATACAGTGTAAGCTTTATCAGCAGCACTGCTGTTTTCAACTAATTGATAGTCAGGAGCATCTACGTCAACTTTATATGTTTTATATGTACCGTCAGTACCTTCTGTAATCGTTGTGTTTTTACCAGCAACAACTTTAACTGCTTTTTGCGCTTCATTACGAATAACAGATTTACCGCCGTCCGTAATGTTGGACAAGTCTTTATTTGCCGCATTGTCAATCTTGTTCTTAGTTGCATCAGTCAACGTCACATCAATTGTTTGGTTGTTAACAGATGTCGTAACATAAGAACCATCGCCTTTTACAGTCAATGTTTGATTGTCCAATAAAACGTCATTGTTACCGCTGTTACCGGCTACTTTCAAGTTAACATTGCGCAATTGTGCCACGTTAACAGCATCAGTATCCGCAGTACCTGCAGCCACGTTTGTGATTTGACGAGTTTTTGTACCACCGTCACCTAGGGACACCGCACCCATAGTGGATGTCAACGCAGCACCTGTCAATCCGCTATATCCGTTTGTACGGCTGTCTACAGTTTTAACATTATAACCTGCTTTACCGGCCGCAACGGAAGCAACGGAATTCGCACCCAATGCAACGCCGTCATCTACGCTGGATTTAGCTTTATAACCGATCGCTGTGCTGTTCGCATTAGCTGCAGTCGCATCAGCCCCGACAGCTGTAGCAAAGTTACCTGCTGCAGAAGTACGTACACCGGCTGCTGTCGCGTTATTGCCTGTAGCACCTGTGTTATCGTAGTTCGCATCGGCAGATGTGCCTTTAGCACTAAAGAAATTCGTTTGCGCCGCTTCAACAGCTTCTTTTACCGTATGGTATGTGCTGTTCTTGATATTGAAATCAGGCGCTTTATATGTAGAACCATTCGCTTCATAGCCCGTATAAGTAGGACCTGCGATGGATTTTGCCAAGTTACTGTTTACAAATTTTAATTGTTTTACATTTGTTGCGTCAGTATCGTTTTCACCGCCTGCTACGTTGATGATACGGCGTTCAGAACCTACGTTACCTACCGCAACTACACCGTTTGCAACATTGTTATTTTGTTGGTTAGTGAAAGCAGAGAAACCATTAACCAAGGCACCTCTTACTTCCGTACCAGTACCCAATGCCAAGGAGTTATTGGATTCTGCAACGGCATTTGTACCGATAGCCATGGAGTTAGTACCTGTAACAGTTGCACCAAGACCGATAGCTGTCGTATTAGTATTGTTTGCTTTTGCTTCTTTACCGATTGCAATGGCACCATCTTTAGAGGCATTCGCCGCACCGCCAAGTGCAAGCGCATCAGCACCCAAGGATTTTGCATTACCGCCTAATGCGATGGAGTTGGATAATTTTGCTTGAGAAGAACTACCCATAGCAATAGCATCAGCACCAGCAGCATTAGAACTACTACCCATAGCAAAGCTGCTTACACCACTTGCATTTGCACTTTTACCCATTGCCACGGCATTTTGTGCGGATGATTGCGCCGTATTACCGATGGCAAAGGCATTCTCTGCACTAGCATTAGCACTATAACCCATGGCTACCGCATTGGCGCCACCAGTACTGGATGAAGAACCGAATGCCATAGAATCATCTGCACCAACTGCAGTACGAGCTTTTGTACCGAAAGCAAGAGAACGAGCCCCTTCTGTTACGGTATTACCATCGCCATTATATTTAGCACTTGGAGTACCATGTTGTTGACCAGGTAATTTTATAGTTTCTGCCGCACCGATTGCAATGGATTGATCCGCTTTTGCTGTAGCGGAGTAACCCATGGCAAAACTACCATTACCCTTTGCCCAAGATGCAGTACCCAATGCTGTAGAGAACTCACCTTCTGCAGCAGATTGACGCATCATAGCCAAGGAGTTAAATCCACTCGCCTTTGTGGCTGTACCAAGAGCCATGGCAGATGGGGATAAAGCTTGTGCATAATGACCTAGTGCAAAGGAAATACCACCTGTAGCCTGAGCATAGTTACCGATAGCTAAGCCGGAATAATAAGTTGGATTACCAGTTTCCTGAATATTTGTATTTTTACCGATAGCAATGCCGGCAAAGCTATTTTCTGTATAGTTACCTCTATCTGTACCATTGTACAAATGACTATTATCAAATGGTGTCAAGTTTCCAGGATTTTGATAGTTATATAAATAACTACCTTCACTATAAACTACATTACCAGTAGCATAACCAGCCCCATTTACATCATTAATTGTCATAGCAGTATATGTAGCAGCATTAACCGTAGTAATATTACCACCCATCAATAATGCGGCTACCACCATGATTGCACTCATGCGTGCCCAAGTTGTACCAGTTTGTACGGATTTTACCTTTCCGCCACCTGTTTTTACGATTTCAGATACTACTACATAGCATTTTTTAGTCTTACTCCAAATCACATTATAAATTCGATTCATGATTATCCTTTCTTACCGAAACCTCAGTAAAACACATCACTTGTGTTGCATAATATTGCAAAGATAATAAAAAGAAGAAGTATAAAGATTGATTATCATCTACACTTCTTACACCAAATACTAGTATTCTCAATTACGATACGAATACTATAATTATTCATGATTCTTCATCATATACTCACCCACGGCAATACAATATCAAAAAATTTCTATCTTGTAAACAACTTTTTCATCTTTTCTTCATTTTTGTCGTTTATTTATTTCTAATTTAATAATTTTTAATTTTAAGAAATAGAATCTTCATCTTTCCTATCATTTATTACGATAAATCCACATATCGGAATATAACGATTATTGTAATTACGTAATCAATTTCATATTTTTAGACTTTTCAGTTTAGTACTTTCATAGATAAGATAATTTTATATACAGAAAAATTATCACCTACAGGTACACGAAAAAGCCGAGGCCCTAGAGCCTCGGCTTTCACAATATAAATCATATATATATATATTCTATTTTTTATTAACCCTTACACGTTCAATAGTTGGTTGTCCTTCATGATTCTTGCCAATAGTATCCACACGGAATAACGCCATTTCAGGACCAAATTCAGATACAAGTCGATCATCGACAGCAACACCATTTTGAATAGCTCGGTACACAATTTGAGCAAATTCATAACGGGTCAACATACGGTCTCCTCCGAATGTACCATCAGGATAGCCTTCCACAAGACCCCGTCGAGATAGATCGCTAACCGCCGCATATGCCCAGTGATTATTCGGCACATCAGGGAATAATGTGCTGCGGTCTGCTTTCATATTTGTTCCAGCCAAGCCATTCAAAAGAGCTGTCAACTTTTGAATCTGCGCATTTTGTACCGCTACAGTTTTCTTAAGTTCCAAAACTTCCTTACCGATGGCCACACGAGAACGAGATACATTACTGTGAGCACCAACTTTCACAGACATACCGGCATTCACAACGGTTTCACCATTACCGACAGTAGATCCTACACTAAATTGCAAGTCCTCATTCGGTCTGTAAAAAGCCCCCAATGCAGCGGCATTGCCATCATGGTAGTGGCCATACCCAGCAGCAAAGTCCCATTTTGCATCAGGATCAAAATCCAATGGATGCAAGGCGGCAAGTGCAGCCGCTCCGGCCACAGATTTGTTGACCTTTTTATCGAGACGAGCTACATTCCGCCCCATATTGGTTACATCCTGCTTGATATTAGTAATGTCACCCTGAATATTAGTTACATTCTGTTTAATGTTTGTCACATCACCTTGTATATTGTTAATATTTGTTGTGTTATTTGTAATCTGGTTTGTTATATCGTCAGATAGGCTTACCTTATAATCTTTGGTCGTTCCGTTCGTCGTAGTTGTCACATTAATATGCTTGCCTGCACTGACGGTAGTGGAGCCAGTCGCATTCACTTGATTTTGCAACTTTTTGAGCTGTGCCACATTCACCGCATCCGTATCCTTTGTACCGGCTGCTACGGATGTAATCTGACGCGTAATATTGTTATTTACATCACCGACAGATACGGCCGATTTAGTCGCCTTCCACGTAGAATCTGTATTCGTGGACTGTGCCTTTGTGCTCGGATCATACCCAACGGATCCAGCCGCTACAGTAGCCTTCGATTCGCTGCCCAATGCAACGCCACCCTCTACGGTTACATTCGTATTATGTCCAACAGCGACCGCATTATTAACAGATGTCGTAGTCTTGCTGTCTGTGGAACCGATGAGAACTGCATGATTCGCATCTTTCACCTCACGATTATCCCCCATTACAAGACTGTTCTTAGAATTAGTCACCGTATTTTCAGACCCTATTACGGTCGTATTGGACACATTATCCGCCGTATTGTGAAAGCCCGTCAACATGGTATTCGTACTTTTATTGTTTTGGGAGCCGGTCAATGTATTATTGACACCCATAAGTGCAGAGCGAAGTGTATAATCCGCCTTATTACCGCTACCAAATGCCATAGTAGAGCCGCCACCATTAGAATTTTTGACAGCAGAACGTAATGTCTCAGCTAATTCCTTAGCGGAATTACCTCCCGAACTTGGCGCTGAGATACGAGTTACAGAATTCGTTATTTCATTGCCTGCACCAAATACGAGAGACCCATTGGAGTTAAAGGTTCGATTGGCAGTGCCTACGATACTGTTCCCAACACCCGAATAATAGCTACCCGTTTTCGATTCAATACTATTCAATGTACCATTAATGGTGGCACCAAAATTCTTTGTAGAATTTGCAAATCGTCCACCATTATAATCACTGGAGATAATATTATATACGCCTGTACTTGTAGTAAAAGCTCCATTGCTAAAGCTATTGGCACCAATTGTTGTAGCATATACACTTAATGCATCTTTTCTTGTGGACGCACTATCTACCGTAGTATCCCCAAGGTCACCTTTATAATTATGAGATCCAATCATGGTGCTGCCAGTACGAGCAAATGTATTGTCACCGATAGCGACACTGCCTACCACCTTTGTAGGATCTTTAGGAATCCTCGCCGATGATAACCAAGTACCACTATAGGTCGTCTGCCCCAACGCAAAACTAGCCTCTCCACCACCGGCCATATTTTCGACCTTTGCATTTTTACCGATAGCTATACTACCGCCCTGGCTAGCATAGTTATTAATACCTGCTCCATTGCCGATAGCTACATCACCTGTAGCCTCACTAGCACCGTTCGAGTAAGAAATGCCGGCACCTTTGCCAACGGCTACGTTTTCCGCCTTTGGTGCATTGCTACCCGTACCGATGGCTACACCGTTACCGCTACCCGGTGCCACATCCACCGCTCCGGCCACATATAGGCTCGATAACAACACACCATTAATCAACACCGATAATATAAGTTTACGCTTGCTCATTTTATCCTCTCCAATCCCTAATGAATTCCACGTGTAACTTATTCTTCATTATATTTTCATGAATATTGTGCCACTCTTTTTCTATTTTGTAAACAAAATAAATTTTTATGAATTAATGTATAAAAAAAGGAACTGTTTTATCATATCAGATGACAATCATCTGATATGATAAAACAGCTCCCTATGTTGCTTTTATCTAAAAAATAAATATGGATTCTTATGCTACTTTTATCAAAATAATAAATATATATATAT
>PPYE01276136.1_pt1 | contig 42793 bp, 41 predicted proteins | sample 1559881 | NCBI WGS metagenome assembly PPYE01 (sample SAMN08240022, study PRJNA423297) | Human gut metagenome, whole genome shotgun sequencing project. | reverse complement strand
ACTTGGCAGGGAAGGCGGGACTCGAACCCACAACCTACGGTTTTGGAGACCGTTGCGCTACCAATTGCGCCACTTCCCTAGGTGTACTCTGCCATTTCTACTTGCCGGCGAGGATTTTATGCGAAAAACCACGCAAGAAGTAAACGGCAAAACCGCCAAGTTGAAATAGTAGCGGGTAATTGCGACTTCGTCCAATCGTTTTTCCATCAACAGTCAAAAAACCGCTATTTTCCAACGAAAAAAGATTCGCACCTCGGCATGTCACCGGGGTGCGAATCCATTTTCCAGTCAACGGTATCGGGCCGTCCGCCTATGCCTCCGCCCATGCCTTCATGCGCTTCATGCCTTCGACGAGGTCGTCGTCAGCCAAGGCGTAGGAGAAGCGAAGGTAGCCGGGAGCACCGAACGCCTCACCCGGCACGGCGGCGACATGGCCTTCGTCAAGCAGGGCCGCGGCCAGTTCGGCGGTATCGGCGAACACGGTCCTGTTCGGGCCGAGCGGCCTGTTCAGCAATGCGGTCACATCGGCGAACGCGTAGAACGCACCCGTCGGGGTTGGGCAGTTCACGCCTTCGATGTCGTTCAGTGCCGTCACGATGGTCCGGCGGCGCTTGTCGAACGCGGCGCGCATGTCGTAGACGGCGTCAAGCGGGCCGGAAACGGCTTCGATGGCGGCACGCTGGGAGATGTTGTTCACGTTGGAGGTCATATGACCCTGCAGCTTGGAGGCGGCCTTGGCCACTTCCGCCGGAGCGACCATCCAGCCGACACGCCAGCCCGGCATGGCGTAGGTCTTGGCCACGCCGTTGAGCACGAGCAGCTGGCCACGCACTTCCGGCACCACGGCACCGATGTACGTGGTCTTCGCACCGTCATAGTTGAGATGCTCATAGATTTCGTCGGAGATGACCCATACATGGTGCTCCAAGGCCCATTCGCCGATGGCCTTGACGGTTTCCGGCTTCCATACGGCACCCGTCGGATTATTCGGCGTGGTCACGATGATGGCCTTGGTGCGTTCGGTGCGCGCCGCTTCGATGGCGTCGATATCCGGTTCGAAGTTGCGGTCGGCGCCGGTGAATACCTCGACGGGTACGCCGCCGGCCAGCTTCACGGCCTCCGGATAGCTGGTCCAGTACGGGGCGGGGATGATGACCTCGTCTCCCTCGTCGAGCAGGATCTGGAAGGCTTCGTAGACGGCCTGCTTGCCTCCGTTGGTCACGACGACCTGACTCGGGTCGACTTCATAGCCGGAATCGCGCGACACCTTGTCGGCGATTGCCTTGCGCAGTTCCGGCAGGCCCGCAGTCGGCGTGTACCGATAGTTCTTGGGATCCTGCACCGCGCAGGCCGCGGCCGCGACGATCGGTGCGGGGGTCGGGAAGTTCGGCTCGCCTGCGCCGAACCCGATGACGTCGATGCCGGCGGCCTTCATCGCCTTTGCCTTGGAATCCCCTTGGCCAGATGGTTGCCGGCCTCGTCGTCGATCCATACGGCGTCTCCCGCGGCGAACTCGCCTCTGACCTCCAACACGCCCGCGGCGAGCAGACTGGCCGCTCCTCCGCGTACGGCCTTGGCGGCGCCCGCGTCGGCCACCAACGTGCCGAATGGATGTGCCGCAAAGCCGATCCACAGTCGGCGCGACGATCCGCGGTCGTGAATCGGCGCGAACGCCGTGCCCACCGGATCGCCCATCATGGCCGGTCCGGCATTGGCGGCGCAGGTGAGTACGGACGGGATACCGGAGACGGCCGCCACGCGCGCGGCCTCCATCTTGGTGACCATACCGCCGGTACCGACGTTCGAGCCGGTTCCGCCGACCTGCACCTTTTCCAAAGCGTCCTCCACATTCGGCACGTACGCGATGCGCTTGGATTCCGGCTCACTCGGCGGTGCGGTATACAGCGCGTCCACGTCGGTGAGCAGCACCAGGGCATCGGCGACCACGATATTGGCGATCAACGCGGACAGCCGGTCATTGTCGCCGAAGCGAATCTCATTGGAGGCCAGGGAATCGTTTTCGTTGATGATCGGCACGGCACCCAGGTCGAGCAGCCGTTCCAGCGTTCGGCGCACATTGCGGTACTGCTGCGGGGCGATCGTATCGGAAACGGTGATGAGAATCTGCCCTACACGCAAGCCGTACCGTGCAAAAGCGGCTTCGTATTGCGCCATCAGCAGTCCCTGTCCCACTGCCGCACAGGCCTGTTGGTCAGCGACGTCGGTCGGGCGGGCGTCAAACCCCAGCGAACCGAAGCCTGCGGCGATGGCGCCGGAGGACACGAGCACCACACGCCCGCCCATCAGCCGCACCCGCGCCAAAGCCGCCACCAAAGCGTTCAATCGTTCCGGATCGAGGTGGCCACTCGGTTCGGTCAGCGAACTGGAGCCCACTTTCACCACGATGGTCTGCGCCTCAGCGATGGCCCTGCGCACCTGTGCCTGCGATGGCGTGTTCATATGTCCCTCCCGGTCTATGCGTACCGGTCATTCGAATACCATTGGCATACCACTGAAAAGCCCGCCGATGTGCTGCTATCGGCACATCAGCGGGCTTGGTATGGTCTCTATTCTTTCACGTCGTCCGTATCGGCGGATTCGCCGCGTCCGAACAGGCTGTTTTCGTCGTGGCGGTCGTCATCCACGGAAGGATCGGCCCAGTGGCCGGCCGCACGTTCGGCCATCATGGCCTCACGTACCGCCTGACGGGCGTCCATCATCTCATGGTATTGGCGACGGCGCTCGGAGTTCGTACGGCGCTGTGTCCGCCCGTCCTGCCCCTGCAGTCGCAGATCCACGCCTCGAGCGCCCAGCTGCGCGCCATCGAGCATTTCGGCACCGGCCGCGATGGTCGGGTCCCAATCGAATTCCACCGCACGATCGCCGCGTCCGATGCGCACTTCGTCTCCCGGCTTGGCACCCTTGCGGCGCAGCTCATCCTCCACACCCAGCTTGGCCAAGCGATCGGCAAGGTAGCCCACGGCTTCGTCGTTGTCGAAATTGGTCTGCATGACCCAACGCTCCGGCTTGCCGCCAAGCACTTCGTACCAGACGTCACCGTTGCCGGATTCCTTGCGTTCCACGGTGAATTCGAGCGCACTGCCGCTTTCGTCGTTACGACGGCGGCGGTTCTTTGTCTCTTCGAGCGGCTTGATGACCACACGCGCCTCTTCTTCGGCCTGCTCGCGCTTCGCCACTTCCTTACGCATATCGGCCACCAGACCAGCCAAGGCCCAGTTGAGTTCCTTCAGGCCTTCATGCGAGGCGGTGGAGATGATGAAGACCTTCAGTCCCAGCGCTTCGAATTCCGGCTTGACGAATTCGGCCAGTTCCTTGGCTTCCGGCATGTCGACCTTGTTGAGGATGACGATGCGCGGACGTTCCGGAATCGGAATCGCGCCCAGCGGCAATTCCAGCTTGTCGGCATATTCGGCCAATTCATGTTCCAGCGCCCGGTAATCGCTCATCGGGTCGCGGTCGGGTTCAAGCGTCGCACAATCGATGACGTGCGCGATGATTTCCGTGCGTTCGATATGACGCAGGAATTCCAGACCGAGTCCCTTGCCCTGCGAGGCGCCCGGAATCAGACCCGGCACATCGGCGATGGTGTAACGCGAATCGCCGGCCATGACCACGCCGAGATTCGGCACCAGTGTGGTGAACGGATAATCGGCGATTTTCGGCTTGGCGGAACTCATCGCGGCGATGAGGCTGGATTTGCCTGCGGAGGGGAAGCCCACGAGCGCCACGTCGGCGATGGACTTGAGCTCCAGGATCACGTCGCGTTCCTCACCCGGTTCACCCAACAGCGCAAAGCCCGGGGCACGACGGGTGCGGTTGGCCAGCGCCGCGTTGCCAAGGCCTCCATTGCCGCCAGCGGCGGCCACGTACCTGTCGCCCACATGACGCAGATCGGCGAGTTGTTCGCCCGGATACTTGCGTGCGCCCTGCGGCCCCTTGGCTTCGAAGATCACGGTGCCGACGGGCACGGGCAGAATCAGGTCGGCGCCTTTGGAGCCGTCCTTCGTGTCGCCCAGACCCATGGTGCCGCTGCCCGCCTCGCGATGCGGCATGAAACGATAATCCAACAGGCTGTTGGCGTTCTGATCGGCTAGGAAGATCACGGAGCCGCCATTACCGCCGTTGCCGCCGTTCGGACCTGCCAACGGCTTGTATTTTTCCCTACGGATGCCGGCGGAACCGTTACCGCCGTCGCCGCCTTTGACGTGGACGGTCACGCGATCGACAAAATCACTCATGTATCTACTTTCGTTGTTACGCGGGACAGGGTTGGCAAGGAAAAAGAAAAGCCGCGTCCACATGGGCGCGGCTTCCTAAAGCGTTAATTGCGCGTATCTCAGGCGGCAATCACGTCGACGACCTTGCGGTCACGACGCACACCGAACTTCACGCTGCCGTCCTTGAGGGCGAACAGGGTGTGGTCCTTGCCCATACCGACGTTCTCGCCCGGGTGGAACTTGGTGCCACGCTGACGAACGATGATGTTGCCGGCCACGACGGCTTCGCCGCCGAACTTCTTCACACCGAGGTATTGCGCGTTTGAATCGCGACCGTTGCGCGAGCTGGAAGCGCCCTTCTTATGTGCCATGTCTGTTCCTTTCGGTCCTTGACTCCAACCCCTGCGTCAATCAGGCGATAGCCGTGATCTTGACAGCGGTCAGCTGCTGGCGATGGCCCTTGCGACGAGCAACGCCGGTCTTGTTCTTGTACTTCATGATGTTGATCTTCGGACCCTTGGCCTCGTCGTTGATCACCTCAGCCTTGACGCTGAGCTTGGCGAGATCCTTGGCACCGAGGATGACGTTGGCGCCATCCACCACAAGAGCAACCGGGAATTCCACGGTTTCGCCCTTCTGAGCCTTGAGACGGTTGACGAGGATAACGTCACCGACCTCGACCTTTTCCTGATGGCCGCCGGCCTTCACAATCGCGTACATATCCGTTCCTTTATTAACTTGGAAAGCTTACTGCCCGGCACGTTCGAGCCTCGCGGCCAGACACCAGCAATCTAATTTACACACACCCACGTACAACCGCAAGTCCGCCACCGGCGTGTCAGGTTGACATACCGGCGCGATCACTTATTCTTCGTCCGGTTCCGCATTATTCGCGGCCACGGCGGCCGCTGCGATCTGCGCGAGCTTGGCCTTCACGTCCGGCGAGGAGCCCTTCGGCACCTGTACGTCCGTTCCATGACCGTGCTTGTTCGTCTTGACGAACGGATCGCCGCCCTTCAAGGCGTACGGGTCGTCATAGTCGGCGGACACGGTCGGCTCATCGTGAAGGATGAAGCCACGGCCCTTGCAGGTCGGGCATTCCTCGGAGAACGCCTCGACCAGACCCTGGCCGATACGCTTTCGGGTCATCTGCACCAGACCGAGCGAAGTGACTTCGGCCACCTGATGCTTGGTACGGTCGCGGGCCAGGCATTCGACCAGTCGGCGCAACACCAGATCGCGGTTGGCCGGCATGACCATATCGACGAAATCGATCATCACCATGCCGCCGATGTCACGCAGACGTAGCTGGCGCGCAATCTCTTCGGAGGCTTCGAGGTTGCAGCGCGTAACCGTCTCCTCGAGGCTCTTGCCGCGGCCGATGAAGCGACCCGTGTTCACGTCGATGGTGGTCATGGCCTCGGTACGGTCGATCACGATCGAACCGCCCGACGGCAGATAGACCTGACGTTCCATGCCCTTGCGAAGCTGGGAGTCGATCTGCCACTTGTCGAACACATCCTTGCCCTCATGCTCGGCCGGATCCCACTTCTCGAGCTTATCCTTCAGATCGGGAGCCATGGTGTCGAGATACTCCTCGATACGGCCGTACACACGTTCGCCCTCGACGATCATCTTGCCGAAATCGTCGTTGAAGATGTCTCGCACCACGCGAATGGCCACGTCCGGTTCACCCTGCAGCAACTTCGGACGCTTGCCATGCAGGAACTCGTCACGCTTGGCGCTGATACGCTCCCACTGGCGGACCAGGCTTTCCAGATCCTTGGTGATGGCCTCCTCGGAGGCACCCTCGGCGGCGGTACGGATGATCACGCCCATATCCTTCGGGGCGATCTTCGAGACAATGCCCTTGAGACGGGAACGTTCACGCTCGCTGAGCTTACGGCTCACGCCGGTCATGCCGCCGGACGGCACAAGCACCAGGAAACGGCCGGCCAACGTGACCTGTGAGGTCAGGCGCGCGCCCTTATGCCCGATCGGATCCTTGGTAACCTGCACCAGCACCGGGTCCCCCGACTTGAACGCGAGCTCGATACGGCGCGGCTGGCCCTCCAGACGGGCGGAATCCCAGTTCACCTCACCGGCATACAACACGCCGTTGCGCGCCTGGCCGATGTCGACGAACGCGGCCTCCATGCTCGGCAGCACGTTCTGCACGCGGCCGAGATAGATGTTGCCGACGGTCGCAACCTCCTGGATGTCGGAAACGTAATGCTCCACCAGCACGTTGTCCTCAATCACGGAAATCTGCGTATGGCGCTCACGCTCACGCACCACCATCAGACGGTCCACATGCTCGCGGCGCGCCAGGAAATCCTGTTCCATGAGCTGGCTCTGACGGCTACGTTCACGACGGTTGTCGCGACGACGCTGCTTCTTGGCCTCAAGGCGCGTGGAACCCTCCACATCGGTGATCTCATCGATGTACTGCTGCTTGCGGGAACGGCGGACCAGCGGCTCCTCGGCGTCCTCGGACTTCGCCCCGCCACGGCGACGGCGACGGCGACGGGTGACGGCGCCATCCTCGTCGTCATCCTCATCACGGACACGGCGACGGTTGCCCGACTGCTCATCCGCACCCTGCTGTTCGTCGGCATCCTCATGATTGCCGCGCGAACGGCGACGGCGACGAGTACGCGTCGGCGCCTCGCCCTCGTCATCGTCGTCCTTGCCGCTGCGCGATTCGTCATCGATGGGAGCGTAGGTGATGTCATCCAGCACCAGATCCTCTTCGATCTGTTCGACTTCCGCCGCGGCACGACGTTCCTGCGCATTCAGTCGGCGCGAACGGCGGGAACGATGGGACGATCCCTCCTCATCGTCTCCCGAAGCATCATTGCGATCATTGCGATCGTCCTCGTCACGACGGCTCTGCTCATCCTGCTCGGCATCACGGGAGCGACGGCGACGGCGACGCGACGAACGCTCCTCCTGAACGTCCACGGACCCATCTGCATCGTGCGAATCATCCCGATCGGCATCCTCACGGGGCGCGGGAACGGCGGGCAGCACCGGCTCCTGGAACAGCAACGACGTCATCGGACGCGAACCGCGACGCTGCACATGCCCCTCCGGCAACATCTCAACGGCATCCAGCGCACGTTCGTCAGTCGATTCCTCGCCATGCTCGTCACGCGAGTCGCGGAATTCCACGTCGGCGGAGGCACGACGACGGCCACGCGTACGACGGGCCGGACGGTCGTCATCGTCATCCACGGCACGACGACGCGGAGCCTCATAATCATCACGTTCATCGTCATCATCCGCGCGACGACGGCGAACCGGACGGGATTCGACCTCATCCTCGGCATCCGCGGCACGACGGCGACGGCGAACCGGACGCACCGGCTCGGCCTCGTCCCGAGACTCCGCATCCTCGGACTCCGGCTTGGATGTCGGCAGCTTCGGCTCCTCGAACAACGGGGCCGGGGCATGCTCCTCGACCTTGAGTTCAAGGGAGGCACCCGCAGCTCCGACGCCACGCACCACACGACGGCCGCCACGACGGCGACGCGGAGCCGGAACGGTGGAATCTGCATTTGCTGACACTACGGCTTCGATCTCATCGAAGCCCTCACTGGTATTACTGGGCACTATGCTCCTTGCGACACGCTGCAATCGCATCGCCTGCTTACACGGCTTCGTACGGTCCTCACATCACGCTCTCACCGTGACCGCGCATCTTGGCGCCCGTAGGAAGCAACTTCCGTCAAAAGTCTTCATCATGCGACGGCGGACACCGGCGCTCGCGGACAAAAAGGAATCTCACGCGAGGGGATCAACGCCATCGGATGCGTCGGCGGTTTGCAGAACCACCGTCTACAAGTATGACACAAAAAACAACGGGACGTGACATAACGGAAAATTTCCCGAATTCACCCGCGCTCCCACCACAGGAAGGAGCGCGAAACCCGTCGGAGCGCATACGTCATCAGCGCAGCCAGTCCTCGAGCAGGTCGGCCATCAGCACCAGATCGGATTCCGGCAGCTGCTCATCATGCTTGTGGGCGAGCAGCGGACTGCCGGCACCGAGATTTACGGCCGGAATGCCTAGGATGGCGAAACGCGCCACATCCGTCCAACCGAGCTTGGCGAGCGGGTCGCGGCCGGTGCGATCCCTGACAAGGTCCACCAGCGAAGCGGCCAACGGAGAGTTCAGTCCCGGTCGCGCCGAAGGCGATTCGTCCTTCATTTCAATGCCGAAGCCCGCAAACACGCCGCCGGTGGCCATATGCTCGCCATTGCCGAGTTCGGCACCCGCGCCGACGCCGATCATCAACGCCTTCGCCTCGGCAAGCGTCTTATCGGGCGCGAACCGGTAGTTCACGTGCACGCGGCATTCGTCGGGAATCACGTTGGTTCCCTTGCCACCGGAGATCAACGTGGCGTTCAATCCCTCCTGGTAAGTCAACCCATCCACTTCGACGGCGCGATTCTCGTATGCGTTCAGACGGTTCAGGATCTCAGCCGCCTTGTGGATGGCGTTCTCGCCCATCCAGGCACGCGCCGAATGCGCAGCCACGCCATGCGTGACCACATCGAAACGCATGGTGCCGTTGCAACCGCCTTCGATACCGCAGTCGGTCGGTTCGCCGATGATGGCGAAATCACCGACAATCCAGTCGGGATGCGCCTCAACCACCTTGCGCAGGCCGTTCTTCTCGGCTGCGACCTCCTCATGGTCGTAGAAGACATACGTCAGGTCATATCTGGCGTCCGTCAACGTGGCTGCCAGGTAGAGCATCACGGCGTCGGAGCCCTTCATGTCAGTGGCTCCACGACCCCAGATCACGCGTTCGCCTTCATGCCCGGCAGCGACATCCTCACGAATCAGCGGATCGCCCGGTTCCAGCCATTTCGGCGGGAAGTTGTCGATTACCGGCACCGTGTCGAGATGACCTGCGAGAATCACCCGCTGCGCACGACCGAAATCCGTGGAGGCGACCAGCGTATCGCCATGACGATGCACGGTCAGGTGCGGTTGCATCGTCAGGAACGTCTCAACGGCATCGGTCAGCGGACCTTCGTCATCACTGACGGAATAGCTGCCCATGATCTGTTCCATCAACGTGTTCAGTGCGGCCTGCTTGCCGGCGGAGGCATCGAATCCAATCTCAAGTTCACTCATGCGTCTCATTATCCGCCAGACCGACCGATATCACGGCATCGGAATACCGCTTTTGAGATGAACCGGCGAATCTCGCCCGCACAGTGCCACACTGATGATTGGCTTGATTGACGGCTCAATCACCACGGGAAGCAGGGAAAGGACGAATGCATGCCGGGTCTGTTAAGCGCGATGGAAGGCTTCTGCGTCATCGGCATCGTGATCGGCACCGGTTATGCGGCCGCACGGTTGCGTATCGGCGGGCCGACCGCGCAGATGGTGCTCAACCGCTTCAGCTTCTTCGTGTCCAGCCCATGCCTGATGTTCGCGATTCTGTCGAAGGAGAAGATCTTCGAGATCTTCCACTCCTCCATCATCGTCGCGTTCTTCTCGGCCATGCTCGTCGGAGCCGTCTTCCTGATTCTCAACCGTCTGTTCTTCCACATGAAGCCGGCGGATGCGACCATCGGCGCACTGAACTCGCTGTATCTCAACTCGAATAACATCGGCCTGCCGATCGCCACCTACATTCTCGGCAACCCCGCACTCGTGGCACCGATCCTGGTCATGCAGCAGGCCGTGTTCACCCCGATCGGGCTGACCGTACTCGACGTCACCACGAAAGGCAGGGTCTCCGCGAAGGAAATCCTCAAGCAGCCGTTGCATCAACCGCTGCTCATCGGTTCGTTGCTCGGCATCGTCGTCTCCGCGATCTCCGCGAAGGCCGGCCATTTCGTAGTGCCGAGCTGCATCTTCGATCCGATCAACATGATCGGCAATTCCGCGGTGCCGATGATCCTGATGGCGTTCGGCATGTCGTTGCATGGCACGAAGCCGTTGCAGGAAAAGGCCGACATTCCGGCGACGTTCACGGTGGCGGCGCTGAAGAACATCGTGATGCCGATCATCGCATTCCTGCTGAGCTACTTCGTGATGGGGTTCCGTGGCCCCACGCTATACGCGTGCGTGGTGCTTGCCGCCCTGCCGACCGGCCAGAACGTCTACAACTATGCGGCACGCTACAACGTGGGCCTTTCCTTCGCACGTGACGGCATCCTCTTCTCGACGCTCACCTCGCCGGTTTTCATCGCAATCATCGCCGCACTGCTCAGCTAATCGTCATGTCCGGCCGCACTCAATCGTCGGCGCGATAATCGGCGAGATTGAGGGTACGGGCCACATGATTGGCGGCGATGGCCCCCACGGCGATCAGGGCGTAGCACAAGGCGATTCCTGCGACCAACGTCATCAGCGTGGCCGGCCTGAACAGTGCCGCCGCCATGATCGGGAACAACAGCAGCAGCGAACAGCCACCGGAAACGGCCACCACCGTATTGAGCGGCGTGATCACTTCCATCATGCGCGCCTTGTCGAGTGTGGTCTTATCGGTACCTTCCAACGTAAGCATGCGGTATTCACCGACCTGATCGTAGACGCTGCCGGCCTGCATCACGCCGGAGCTGACGGCGGCAAGCACGGCCGCGAAAGCAAGGGTCAGGAATCCGCCGGTGCTGATGTCGCGCGCGTACAGCATGCTCGGGTCAAGCGGGTCGACATTGCCGTTGATGCCGCTGGCCACCAATCCGCACACGGACGTCATGCCGGCGATGAACACCGCCAATGCCACACCGGACACGTTACGCCAGGCACGCTTGGGATTGTCGAGAATACGGCGCATGGCGATCATGGTCGCCGCATCCTTCGGTCGGCGGGCACGCAACTTGGCGCGGAACGTCACCACCCACGTACCCACGAGATTCACCAAGGCGAAGCACAGGAAGATGATGCCGAACACCATCGCGTAGACCGTGCCCTCACCGAAACGGGCGAATGACTGCAGGTTGCTCAGCACCATATACCCGACCGCCATGATCACCGCGAAGATCAGCACACGCCACTTGGTCGGCAGAGGCGGCGAAGTACGTTGCATCACGCCGAGCGGGGTGATGGCGACGGCTGAACCGGCGAGCGCCACGAACGGCACGATGAGCAGCATGCAGGCGAATCCGGCCAATAGTACGTAGCCTCCGGCGTAGGTATTCATAACGGCGGCGGATTGTGCCGCCGTCCAATGGCCGCTGCCATGAATCATGAGCCTGTTGCCCATTTCCAGGGTTTTCGACCAGGCCTCATACGTACCGGGCGCGCAATTGCTCGGACCGGGGTTGATCATACAGCCGATGGTATGGTCGGCCGAGGCTCGCCAGATGAAACCGTGCACGCCGCCGAGCACGGTGAGGAAGATCGTGGTCGCGGCCGCGAAGGCGACCACGGCCAGCACCGAGGTGTGGCCGGCGGTGCCGCGCGTGCCGGGACGGTGGAATAACCGCCAAAGCGCAAACGTGTTCATCGCATGCCTCCCTGCGGAGGATTGCCGTACATCGGAACGCCGTGCGCACCGGTGACCGGTTGCGGCCATTGCGCACCGGGGCCGTGTGCGGCCGCCAGCTCTGCCTGCGTCGGCTGCGGGTGCGGACCTTCGTCGTACAGCTGGCCGTCGCGCATGATGAGCGTACGATCGCAGAAGGCGGCCACGTTCGGATCGTGCGTCACCACGATTACGGCTGCTCCGTTGGCGCGGGAGGCGTTCATGAGGATACCCATGATGTCGCGGCCGGTACTCTGATCGAGCGCGCCGGTCGGCTCATCGGCGAAAACGACGGCCGGCTGCACGGCGAGTGCGCGGGCGATGGAGACGCGTTGCATCTGGCCGCCGCTCATCTCACCGGGACGTTGGGCCGCAAGTTGACGCAATCCCAATCGTTCCAGCCACAGCATGGCCGTATCGGTGGCCTGCTGGTAGCGTGCACCGCCCAGCATCATCGGCAGGGCGATGTTTTCGACGGCCGGCAATTCCGGTAGCAACTGGCCGGACTGGAATACGAATCCGAAGGCACTGCGGCGCAGCTTGGTGCAATCCGCATCGGGCAGCCTCGCCAAATCGGTGCCGCGGAAGCTCACGTTTCCGGCAGTCGGCCTGACGATGCCGGCCAATACGTGCAACAGGGTTGATTTTCCGGAGCCCGACGGCCCCATGACGGCGATGCTTTCGCCGGCGCGGATGGCGAAGTTCACATGGTTGAGCGCCAGCATATGCATGGCGGGGGCAACGGGTTTCGCAGTGCCAGGCTGAGCTGCGTAGTCCATGACCAGATCGGATGCCCTAAGTACATGATGTGTTGTGGTTTCCATGGTTCATACGCTACGGAAACCGCACCGTCACGACCATCCTGCGGCAGGATGAATCTTCCGATCGTCCTCATCCGCAGGGATTAGGGGCATGCATGCTTCAGGCGAACGTTCCGCAGGCGTATCCATCTCCCCTGCGTTCATGCACGACATGCGAAAGAGACCTGTTTGAAGAATCGTGCGGAGCAATCCACGGAAAGGGGGTACTGATTCCCGCATTCGAACCCTGAATCCAGAAGAGCCAATACCCCCTTGTGTGGTGTTCTCGTGCACGATTCCCAAAATCCATTGCCGTATGCGGTCGTGCATGCTCATCGGCATACAGGCATGGCAGATTTCACTGACGGCGAACCAATCCCATCCGACGATCCGAGGCGGAGGCCCGGCATACCCGATATGCGCCTACCCCAAATGCCAGGAAATCCGATGTAGGTCGCTCGGCCCGTGCGCAGCGATGGCCTCACGATGTGCAGCGGAACCGTAGCCCTTGTTACGCTGCCATTCGTAGATCGCATATTCGGGACGCTCACCCAGTTCAATCATGAGCCGGTCTCGCGTGACCTTGGCGATGACGGCAGCCGTGGCCACGGTCGCGCAATAACGGTCGCCTTTCACCTTGGTGGTGACCGTTGCGGGAACCGGCACGTCGGGCGCATCGAAAGTACCCAAAGCCTTGGTGATGTAGTCGTTCGGTCCGTCGAGAATGGCACCGACCCGTATCGGCCGCCCGTCATCGGCGATTCCCAGCTCACGTTCCACTTCATCCAGCGCGCGCAACGCGGCCACGCCCAATGCGTATGAGATGCCCCATTCGTCGATTTCCGCATTGCTGGACGCTCCGACGGCCCATGAGGCGCTCCATGATTTCAGGGATTCGAAGATGGTTTCACGGCGATGTTCCGTCAGCATTTTGGAATCGGCCACGCCTTCCAGCACATCCAAGGCATCCGGGCCGTCCAGATCTGCCGTCCGAATCGCAGCGGCACCAACCATGACCGGCCCGGCCAACGAGCCACGTCCGACTTCGTCGAAGCCGACGATCACATCGTACCCCCGCGCTGCAATCTCACGTTCCAATTGCAACGTAGGCACCGTGGAAACCGCCATCAGCCCGCCGATCCTTCCGGCACATCCTTGAACACATCATGATGCGCATCCAACGCACCGATGCGGTTCAACGGCCAGTAGGTGACCAGGCCGACGCCCACCACGTCGTCGATCGGCACCAGACCATGCGAGGAGTCATCCTGATGATATCGGGAATCGGCGGAATTCGCGCGATTGTCGCCCAATACGAATATGTGGCCGGCCGTCACCTTCACCTTGAAAGCGAACGAACTCGGGTCCACGCCGGAGCGAATGTACGAGGATTCATCGATGGCCACGCCGTTGACGGTGACCGGCTGGCCCGGCCCCTCACAGGCCACGGTGTCGCCCGGAAGCCCGATCAGACGTTTGATGAGAAAGTCGCCGCCGAGTCTCCCGCTGTTCTCCTCCTGCAGCCAGTGGTCCGGATCTTTGAATACCACCACATCGCCGCGTCGCAACGAGAACAGTTTCGGGGTGAGTTTGGTGGTGATTACGCGATCGCCCGGTTCGATGGTGTCCATCATGGAGCCGGAGGGAATCACATAGAAGCCGATGAGGAACATACGGACCAGCAGTACGATGGCTACCGGCACCCCGCACCATATCAGGGTATCGCGCCAATCGAAGCCGTTATCGGCGCCTGTGTTTGCGGCATGCTTCATGTTGGGTCCTTCGGTTGTCTCGTTACGAACGCAATGGCCTTTATCATAGCGTCGAATATAGGAATCGGCCCGACAACCATGCAGTTGCCGGGCCGATTTCACGCTTTATTCGCGCATCGCACTCACTTGGCGGAGTTGTCGCGACGCTCGACGATGCGAGCGGCCTTACCGCGCAGCTTGCGCAGGTAGTACAGCTTGGCGCGACGCACACGGCCCTTGCGAACCAGCTTGATGGAGTCGATGATCGGGGAGTGCAGCGGGAAGCGACGCTCGACACCGGTGCCGAAGCTGATCTTACGGACCACGAAGGTCTCGCGGACGCCGCCGCCCTGACGGGCGATCACCACGCCGGTGAAGGCCTGGATACGGGAGTTGTTGCCTTCCTTGATCTTCACGTTGACTTCAACGGTGTCACCCGGACGGAAAGCAGGGATCTCCTCGGCCGGCTTCATGTGCTTGGCGTCAAATGCCTCAATAGCGTTAACCATTGTGTTTCCTCGAGTCGCCGCCGCATATCAGCGCACAGGTAAGGGCTTTTGCGACATTCTTGCGATTGCCACATCAGCCTGTCATGTTCTGCGCAGGTCTGCCTGCGCAGGATTGCCAATCCGCCGGAAAGATGCAATCTTGCGATTGTTCCGGCTGGACCCAAGGAAAAGCAGGATTATGCGGCGTCCCGCCTTTCGGCACAGCAATTAATAAAAATACCTCATCCGCGAGACACGGATGAGGTATTCGGTTACGCTCTCAATCGAAAATCAGAACTCACGATTGGCGCGGTAGAACTTGATCAGGGACTGGGTGGAAGCGTCCTGAGCGGCCAGGGCCTCGTCATCCTGGGAGATGGCCGGGGTGATCTGCTTGGCGAGCTGCTTGCCCAGCTCGACGCCCCACTGATCGTAGGAGTCCAGACCCCACACGGTGCCCTCGACGAAGGTGATGTGCTCGTACAGGGCGATCAGCTCACCGACCGCGAACGGGGTCAGAGCCACGCCGAAGATGGAGGTGGTCGGACGGTTGCCGGTGAACACGCGGGCCGGAACGATCTCTTCCGGAGTGCCCTCGGCGCGGACTTCCTCGGCGGTCTTGCCGAAGGCCAGCGCCTTGGTCTGGGCGAAGTAGTTGCCCAGGAACAGCTCATGCACGTCCTGATCGCCGTCCTTGACCGGGTTCGGAGTGTTCACGAACGCGATGAAGTCGGCCGGAATCAGCTGGGTGCCCTGGTGGATCAGCTGGTAGAAGGCGTGCTGGCCGTTGGTGCCCGGCTCGCCCCAGAAGATCTCACCGGTCTCGGAGGTGACCGGGGTGCCGTCCCAACGCACGGACTTGCCGTTGGATTCCATGGTCAGCTGCTGCAGGTAGGCCGGGAAGCGGTGCAGGTACTGGTCGTACGGCAGCACGGCGTGGGAGGCGACCTTGAAGAAGTTGCGGTACCACACGTTCAGCATGCCGAGCAGCACGACGACGTTCTTCTCGAACGGGGTGCTGGCGAAATATTCGTCGATCTCGTGGAAGCCGTGCAGGAATTCCTCGAAGCGGGCCGGGCCGAAGACCACGGCGAGGGAGGTGCCGACGGCGGAGTCGACGGAGTAACGGCCACCGACCCAGTTCCAGAAGCCGAAGGCGTTGTTCGGGTCGATGCCGAACTCGGCGACCTTCTCCAGGTTGGTGGAAACGGCGACGAAGTGCTTCTTGATGGCTTCGGCGTTCTTCTCGTCGGAACCGTCGATGGCGCCGGAGGCCTTGAGCTCCTCAAGCAGCCAGGTGCGGGCCTCGCGGGCGTTGGTCAGGGTTTCCAGAGTGGTGAAGGTCTTGGAAACGATGATGAACAGGGTGGTCTCCGGATCGAGGCCCTTGGTCTTCTCGGCCAGGTCGTTCGGATCGATGTTGGAGATGTAGCGGGCGGCGATGCCGGCGTCGGCGTACGGCTTCAGCGCCTCGTACACCATGACGGGACCCAGGTCGGAACCACCGATGCCGATGTTGACCACGGTCTCGATCTTCTTGCCGGTCACGCCGGTCCACTCGCCGGAACGGACCTTGTCGGCGAAAGCGTAGATGCGGTCAAGCACCTCACGCACATCCTTGACGGTGTCCTGACCGTCGACGATGTACTTGCCTTCGTCCTCGATCGGGCGGCGCAGTGCGGTGTGCAGCACGGCGCGGTCCTCGGTGTTGTTGATATGCACGCCGGTGTACATGGCCTTGGTGCGCTCGTCGAGCTTGACGGCCTTGGCGAGGTCAGCGAACAGCTGCAGGGTCTCCGGCTTGATCAGGTTCTTGGACAGGTCGAAATGCAGGTCGCCGGCATCGAAGCTCAGCTTCTCGACGCGGGCGGCGTCGTCGGCGAACCACTGCTTGAGGCTGATGCCTTCGGACTGCAGCTCGTCATAGTGCTTCTGCAGGGCGGCCCACTCCGGGGTCTTGGTGGCGTCAACGGGAGGATTGATGGCCATGGTTGATAGGGTCCTTTCATCATCACTGTGAAGCGGCGCGCAACGTCCGTTTCCAGCGCGACGCACCGTATCTCTTCACCTCACAAGATACTCACAAAAGCAGACAGAACAACACAAAAACAATCCGAAGACCGCCGCTCACGTACGGATTCGCCTGATATTGCCGTTTTCATGCCATCACCATGCACGAACACGCCAATCCGTGACGATGCAATCGTATGCAATCCGCAACGTGAAAATCAGAGAATGTCTTCGGCCCCGAGCCTGTCGAGATGAGCGACCATGCTTTTGACTTCCTGACTGCGGGCGCGCGGCGCGATGAGCAGCGCGTCGGGCGTATCCACCACCACCATGTCATTGACACCGAGCAGGGCGATGGTACGCCCACTTTCCGGCACGACCACGTCGCCCGCGGAATCCAGATACGCCACGGATTCCGCATCCCCCAGGATTTTGATATTGCGCTCGTTGGCGCTCGGCAGCAAGGCGGCCACCGAATTGAAATCCCCGATGTCATCCCATCCGAAATCGCCCGGAATCATGGCCACACCGCCCGCCACCGACAGCGGTTCGGCCACCGCATAATCGAAGGCTATCTTCTCGATGCCGGCCCAATCTCGCGCCATCGCCCGCTCAACGGCCGCCCCACGGGTTCGCACGGGGGATTCGTAGGCGTCGGCGATACGCGAAATCGCCTCGTACATCAGCGGCTTCGCACGCCTGATGTGATCGAGCAGCACGTCGGCGCGCATCACGAACATACCGGCATTCCAACGGTACTCACCGGTCGACAGATAGGCCTGCGCGGTCGCGGCATCCGGTTTTTCCACGAACCGTTCCACCAACCGCGCCGCAGGTGCGTCCGGAACGTCGGCCGCCAACGAACGACCCTGATGAATGTAACCGAACGCGGTCGAGGGGCGCGAGGCGGCGATGCCGATGGTCGTGACGTAGCCGGCACGGGCTGTCGCCACCGCCTGACGCACCGATTCGGCGAAGGACTGACGCCCGCGAATCACATGGTCGGCGGCGAACGAACCGACCACGCAACGTTCGCCGCAACGCCGCGCGATCACCGCCGTGGCCAGTACGATGGCCGCGGTGGAATCCCGGGGAATCGGCTCGGCGAAAATATTGTCCGCATCGAGCTGTGGCAGCTGCTCGCGCACGGCCCCCACATGCCCGACACCCGTACTCACGTACACATTGCCCTTGCCGGCGATCGCATCGATTTGTGCAAATCGAACATCTCCGCTATGATTGCTGTCTTGTGCGCGGCTAGCGTATGCTTCCCGGGCATTGCGCCACTTTAGCTCAGTCGGTAGAGCGGCTCACTCGTAATGAGCAGGTCGACAGTTCGATTCTGTCAAGTGGCTCCATTGCCCTAGATGTGTGTGCACGTCTAGGGTTTTGCATATCACGCGCGAGTGGCGGAATTGGTAGACGCGCAGGATTTAGGTTCCTGTGTCTTTGACGTGTGGGTTCAAGTCCCATCTCGCGCACTTTGATCTCCAGAATGTGGCGTCGCGAAGGAGCGACCGCCACCCCAGCCTCTAAGATAGCGTGCAGAGAGTGAGTACATAACGAAGCGAAGAGAGTCCGAAGCCCCATGTCCGCGCTGATTCAACCCATTGCGCTGCTGCTGATCATCCTTACCGGCTATCTGTTCAAACGCGCCGGCAGATTCAAGGATCGTGATTACCGCATTCTGCAGACCGCCATGTTCGATTTGGTGTTACCGGGCGCAATCGTCTACTCGTTCGCCACGAATCCGCATGATTCCAGCATGCTATGGATCTCCGTGTTCGGCTTTGTCGTCGCCTTCATTCCGCCGGTCATCATCTTTCTGACATCACGCAAACGGCCCGTGCAGGATCGCGCCTTCACCATGCTCAACGGTTCCGGCTTCAATGTCGGATGCTTCTGTTTTCCCGTGGTACAGGCCTTTCTCGGCACGGCCGCGATCGTCCCGGCCGCCATGTTCGATATCGGCAATTGCGTGATGGTGGCCGCCGGCACGAACGTCATGACGCAGACCCTGCTGCACATTCAGCCCGGCAAGACGCTTGGCGAGCAGTATCAGGGCCATGCGCCGACCCTGCCCTACGTAAAGCCGAAGGACAGGGACGCGAAAAGACTCGCCCGCAAGGCCCTGTTCCGGAACGTGTTCAGGGGATTCTTCGGCTCGGTACCGTTCGATACCTACCTGCTGATGATCGTGCTGACGCTTGCGGACGTGAAAATCCCCGCCGTAATCGCCACATTGGCGCAACCGCTGTCGAACGCGAATTCGTTCTGCGCGATGCTCATGGTCGGCATGCTTATGGATCTGCCCGCCGGTCGTGCGGACGTCATGAAGCTGCTCAAGGTGATCGGCTGGAGACTGCCGTTCGGCATCGCATTCGCGGCCGCGGCCTGGCTCATGCTGCCGTTCGACGCTTCGATCCGCGAAGCCGTGGCCATGTGCTGCCTGGCGCCGATTGCCGTATTCTCCACGCTGTTCACCGACAAGGTGCTCGGCAATGCGAAGCTTGCCGGCTTCTCCCTGTCGATCAGCGCGATCATCAGCCTCATCATGATGACCGGCACCCATGTTCTGGTCACAGCGCTCGCGTGAATTCGCTTCTTGTGATGTCGCGGTAATCCTGCGCGATCCTATGGGGAGCGAGCCGTCCGCCTACTGCCTGAGCAGGGCTTCCACGGCCGGCACGAGCGCACGCAAGGCCTTGCCACGGTGGGAGATGGCGTTCTTTTCGGCAGGCTCCATCTCGGCCGAGGTAAGCCTCACGCCAGCTTCGACGGCACGCGTCGGCTGGTCGTCCGGCACGAACAGCGGATCATAGCCAAAACCATGCTCGCCGCGCGGAGCATGCAGCAACACACCCGGCATCTCACCGATCTCCACGGTCTCACTGGTAATGGCATACGGTTTGCCGGCGGATTCGGCCGTATCGTCTTCCCTTTTGGCGCCCGGCACCACAAGTGCGGCGGCGCAACGGAATCGCGCGGTACGACTGGCCTCCGGAATGTCGGCGATCTGGGCGAGCAGCAGCGCGTTGTTGGCCTTGTCATCGCCATGCCTGCCGGCCCAGCGGGCAGACAGGATGCCCGGAGCGTTTTCAATCAATCCAAGGCGAGTGCGGCACGCTGTGCGGCCTGCAGCTCCTTGTTGCCCTGTTCGGCGAGATCGAGCAGGGCGTTGAGTTCGGCACGGCTGAACGGACGGTGCTCGGCGGTGCCCTGAATCTCAATGAATTCGCCGGAACCGGTCATGGCCACGTTCATGTCGGTCATGGCCTGGCTGTCTTCGATATACGGCAGGTCCAGCATCGGCTTGCCATTGATCACACCCACGGAGACTGCGGAAACGCAGTCTTTGAGCACCCTGTCGGCGGATTTGATGTGCCTGTGCCGCTCGGCCCAACGCATTGCGTCCACCAGTGCCACATATGCGCCGGTGATGGATGCGGTGCGGGTGCCGCCGTCGGCCTGCAGCACATCGCAATCGATCTGCACCTGATTCTCACCCAACGCCTTCATGTCGACCACGCCGCGCAGGCAGCGGCCGATCAGTCGACTGATCTCATGCGTACGGCCGCCGATCTTTCCGCGTACGGATTCGCGGTCGGTGCGGTCGGCGGTGGCACGTGGCAGCATCGCGTATTCGGCAGTGACCCAGCCCAGGCCGGAATCCTTGCGCCAACGCGGTACGCCGGAGGTGAAGGTGGCGGTGCACATCACGCGCGTATTGCCGCATTCGATGAGTACGGAACCTTCCGGAACGTCCGTGAAACGGCGGGTAATGCGAACCGGACGCAGTTCGTCCACCTTGCGCCCGTCCGCACGAATCACGGTCTGCTCGCCCAGCATGTCTTTAATCGCTACCATTGCACTGCTTTCGTGTCGATAATCTCGGATTTCCTACCAAGAGACACTATCACCATCCGTCCTCTTGCCCTCCTTGGAGTCACGCCGCAGATGGAGCCTGCCGAGGCAGGGACAAGATGGTGTCCGTCCGTCGGCTTGTTCCGTCGGTCAGTTCCGTCAGAGCGCAGATTCGGACCGGAGAGCCAAGACGATGCACGTATGATGATATGCAAGCGGTAATTGGTCACCGTCCGGACTACACTTATGGTCAGTTTCACCAAAAGTCAAGAAAGGCTTTGGAAATGCTGGATTATTCACCTGCCCTGATGACCGACATGTACGAATACACCATGCTTGACGCATGCCTGAAAGACGGTACGGCCAACCGTAAATGCGTATTCGAGATCTTCACCCGCCATCTGCCGCTGGGCCGTCACTACGGCGTGGTCGCCGGTCAGGGCCGCATCCTCGATGCGCTTGAACACTTTCATCTCGACGACAACGACCTGAAGTTTCTCTCCGACCGAAAGGTGGTGAGCCCCGAAACCATCGCATGGTTGGAGAATTTCCGTTTCTCCGGTTCCATCAAGGGCTATCGCGAAGGAGAGATGTTCTTCCCGAACTCCCCCATCCTGCAGGTCGAAGGCACATTCGGCGAATGCACGCTGCTGGAAACGTTGCTGCTGAGCATCCTGAATTATGATTCCGCCGTCGCCTCCGCAGCCTCCCGCATGGTCAGCGCCGCAAAGGATCGTCCGTGCATGGACATGGGCGGCCGCCGTACCAACGAATGGGCCGCCGTCGCGGCCGCACGCGCCGCGGTGGTCGGTGGTTTCAAGGGCACCGCGAACCTGCTGGCCGCGCAAATGTACGGCCTGAAGGCCATCGGCACCGCCGCGCACTGCTTCACGCTGGTGCATGACGACGAGCGCAGCGCCTTCGAATCGCAGATCGCCGCACTCGGCAGGAACACCACCCTGCTGGTCGACACCTACAACATCGAAGAGGCGGTGAAGACGGCCGTCGAAGTGGCCGGACCGGAATTGGGCGGCGTACGCATCGACTCCGGCGACCTCGCCTCCCTGGCCCAGCGTGTACGCAACCAATTGGATGCGCTGGGTGCCACCAATACGAAGATCACCGTGACCAACGACCTCGACGAGTACGCGCTGGCTTCCCTGCAGACCGCTCCGGTCGATTCTTACGGCGTGGGCACCATGCTGGTCACCGGCTCGGGCGCGCCGACCTGCGCGATGGTCTACAAGCTCACCGAGCGCGAGAATTCCGCGGGCGACATGCAGCCGGTCGCCAAGAAGTCGAAGGACAAGGCCACTGTTCCGGGCCGCAAGCTCGCCTATCGTTCCTATGAATACTCGCTGGCCGAATGCGAGCATGTCATCTCCGGTTCCGAAGAAAAGCTGGCCGCCTACCAGCCGGAAGAAGGCTGGAAGGATCTGCTGGTCGATTATGTGACCAATGGCGAGAACCACACCGAATATCAGGGCCATGACGCCATCGTCAACGCGCACAACTACCGTGCGAAGGCGCTGGCCGAACTGCCAATCGGCGCACAGAGCCTCATGAAGGGCGATCCGGTCATCCCGACCGAGGTCACCGTCCTCTAACCCAATCTACCGACGCTCACAACCACTCACCGTCGGTAGATTGAGCAACCACCCAAACCACCGACGCTCACGGCCACTCACCATAGACACGACGCCCCGCATCGTCGCGGCCGACGTCGGTCAGCAATCCCTGATCTTCGTAGTACCGCAACGTGGACGGCTGCATGCCAAACTTCCTCGCCATCTCGCGAATCGTGTACGAGCCCATCTCCCCTCCTCAAATCCTTTTCCTGAGATTCCCTCATGGCAGAAGGTGCATCACCTGCCACGATTTGCGTTCAAGTTTACTTGAGGTGCGACGATGGATTCAACGGCGCCGCGCAACGCATCGCGGCGAACAGCCCCGTTTTTCAAGGAGGAGCCTTGCTCGAACCAACCACCGTCTACACGCCATCGCCTGCACGCTATGACAGCATGACCTACAACCACGTGGGCGCAAGCGGCCTGAAACTGCCGGCCGTTTCCCTCGGCTTCTGGCACAACTTCGGCGACATCACCCCATACGACACCATGCGGCAGATCGTGTTCACCGCATTCGACAACGGCGTGACCCACTTCGATCTGGCCAACAACTACGGCCCGGAACCCGGCTCAGCCGAAAAGAACTGCGGACGACTGCTGCACGAATATTTCCACCATCACCGCGACGAACTCATCATCAGCACCAAGGCCGGCTACGAGATGTGGCTCGGCCCCTACGGCGACCTCGGAAGCCGCAAATACCTGCTCGCCTCGCTCGACCAAAGCCTCGAACGCCTCGGTCTCGACTACGTGGACATCTTCTACCATCACCACATGGATTCACACACTCCGCTCGAAGAGACCATGGGCGCACTGGCCACCGCGGTACACAGCGGCAAGGCGCTCTACGTGGGCCTGTCCAACTACGACGGCCCGACGCTCGAACAGGCCACCGCCATCCTGGACGAATTGCATGTGCCGTTCATCATCAACCAAAACCGCTACAACATCTTCGACCGCACCGTGGAACGCAACGGATTGAAGGAGACCGCACATCGCCTCGGCAAGGGCCTGATCACCTTCTCCCCGCTCGATCAAGGATTGCTGACCGACCGATATTTGAACGGGATTCCGGCCGATAGCAGAATCGCGCACGATGGGCGGTTCCTGCAGGAGAATGCCCTGACCCCGGCAAAGCTGCAGCAGATTCGCGACCTGAACGGTCTGGCCGCCGAACGCGGGCAGACGCTCGCGGAGATGGCACTCGCATGGCTGCTGCATGACGGCATGGTGACTTCGGTACTGGTCGGCGCCTCCCGCCCGCAACAGTTGCTCGACAATATCGGCGCGCTGCGGAACATCACGTTCACCGACGAGGAGCTACGTCGCATCGACGAAATCTCGTCACGCTGATCTGCCATATCGACTCGGCATAACACGGGATTCACGCATACGGGGGCTCACGCAAGACTGCGCGAACCCCCGTATATGTCCTCCGCATGCGCCCGCTTTTGCCCGCTTTCACGGAACCTCTGCGGATCCGCCGACGCCACAGGCTCGTCAGAAGGAGGAATTCATCATCTCGTCATAGATGCGCTTGCAATCAGGACACACCGGATACTGGGAAGGATCACGCTTAGGCACCCACACCTTGCCGCACAGCGCCACGACCGGGCGACCGGTGAGCTTCGATTCCTGGATGCGGTCGCGCGACACGTAATGCGCGAAACGGTCGGCATCACCGTTGCCGCCGTCATCAAGCTGCGTCTTTTCCTCCGGACGCTCCAGCACCGCAGTGCCGGTGCCCGCATCCGGGTCGGAAAGCGGCGAAACCGGGTCGGCGTCATCATAGACGCCATCAACAATCGCATGCCAAGCCATGGTGTGCTCCGTCCTTACAAAACCTCGGCAGCGGACTCCGCAGCCGGAATCCCATGCAATACGCTGCCATCAACTGTCCTCTATCATAACCTCGTAAACCACGCACCGTTCATATATAAAGGAGATGCTCAGCTTCTTCGCCCGCGCGCGGTACCCTTAAGACTATGACGATTGCAGTATGTCCCGGGTCGTACGACCCCGTCACCGCCGGCCATCTGGACGTTATCGAGCGGTGCGCGCATTTCTTCGACGAAGTGCATGTGGTGGTCGCGGTGAACGCGGCGAAAACACCGATGTTTTCGGAAGACACTCGTGTCGATATCATCCGCCAGGCGCTGAAAGAGCGCGGTTGCCGCAATATCAAGGTCGCTTCGACCACCGGGCTGATCACCGACTACTGTAAGCGGGTCGGAGCCACGGTCATCGTCAAGGGACTGCGTCAGAACGGCGACTATGAAGCCGAACTGGGCATGGCCTTGGTCAATCGCAAGCTCGCCGACGTGGAGACGCTGTTCCTGCCGGCCGCGCCGGATCTGGAACATATCTCCAGTTCCATCGTCAAGGACGTGGCGCGTCACGGCGGCGACGTCACCGGCATGGTGCCGGATTGCGTGATTCCGCTGCTTGGCGAGGCGCTGAAGAACGAAAAGAGAGCATGATGACAGACGAAACGCAACCCTATGACGTTGCGCAGGCCGATGATGACGACCAGACTTCGCAGCAGCCGGTGCAGGCCGCTTCCGTAGCCGCACGGACCTCCGGCAAGCCGTCCTTCTCGATGTCGGATCTGCCGGATCTGCGCGAGACCCTCGATCCGGACGCTTCCGCCGAGGGCCCGACCGGACATAGTCGTGAGGAGTTCACGACGGTGTACGACATCATCGACAATATGGAGGCCGCATTGACGGAGGCCAAACCGAGCCTGTTCGCTCCCAGCGTGGTCAAGGTGGATCGTGAGATGTTCACCGACCAGCTCAATCAGCTCAAGAAGATGCTTCCGGTACAGCTCGAGCGCGCATCGGCGCTGATGCGCGAGGCCGAACGTCGGTTGGAGAGCGCGCAGACGCAGGCGAATGCGATCGTGGCCTCCGCGCAGTCGCGAGCGGCCGATACGGTACGTGAGGCGAATGAGCAGGCGCAGTTCCTGGCCGGGCAAGAGAACGTCACCGAAATCGCACGGCGGAAGGCGCGTGATATTCTCGACCAGGCGCAGGCGAAGGCGGATCATCTCACGCAGGGCGCCGACAAGTACTGTTCCACGGTGATGGAGTCGCTGCAGCAGCAGCTCGGCAAGCTTGACCATGATGTTCAAGCGGGATTGCGGGTGCTGTACGACCGCCAGCGCGAGGCCGGCGAGCACCTGCCCCACCTTGAATCGAACGACTATCCGGAAGGCTGAATATGGCACGTATCGAAGACTCCCCTTGGGCGGTTTCCGTGGCGCAGGTGGCATCCCGCGCAGGTCAGAGCAAACCGCTCGACGCAACGTTCCCCGCTCCCAGCGGCATCGGAGATGAAATCGTCGGCGTTGACGAGAGTGCGGATGTGCAGGTCGTCGGCTCCTTCGATTCGATCGTCGACGGTCTGATTCTTTCGGCGCGCATCAGCGCACCGGTACATGCGGAGTGCACTCGTTGCCTGAAGCCGATTCAGCGCAACTGGGACGTGAACGTCACCGCCTTCTTCCCCTATGAAGACAAAACCGCCGTCAAGGGCGGCAAGAATGGCGCCAAGGCCTCCGAGGAGGAAGTCGACATCGTTGCGGGCGAAGACGAGTCCGAAGACACCTATCCGCTGCTCGAAGGCGGTTCATGGGCCGATTTGGAGGCGCTGCTGCGCGATACCCTGGTGGAGGAGCTGCCTCTGCAACCGCTCTGCAAGCCGGATTGCAAGGGACTGTGCTCGCAGTGTGGCATCGATCTGAACGAGCAGCCCGATCATCATCATGATGTGACCGATATCCGTTTCGCCGCGCTGGAAGGACTCAAGGCCCGTCTCGAGGGTACCGCCGATGGCGAATGATGCTCGATTTGGCGTTTGTACGGAGCTCACGTTAAGATACTGAACGCTTAAGCTCATATCGTTCGAACGAAATAGAGGAAACACCATGGCACTGCCTAAGTACAAGACCTCGCGCGCGAATACTCATTCCCGCCGCGCAAACTGGAAGGCCAAGGCCGCCCAGACCGTTACCTGCCCGAACTGCGGCGCCCCGGCGCTGCCGCACATGGCTTGCCCGAGCTGCGGCTCCTTCCGCGGCCGTGTGTACCGCGAGGCCGTCCGCTCCATTCACACCAAGTGAGTGTTGCCGACTAACGGTATATAGCATTGAAACCCTGCCATCGACGGGTGGCAGGGTTTTTGCTATTTGGGGCAGTGCGATTCGGTCCGCGATCCTCCGGTCCCCCATTTCGCTAGACTTGACCATGGTGCGGATCGGCGGAATCAACCTCCGCTCGACGATTATGCACGAATTCGTTGTTTGCGTAGCAATGAGACCAAGTGACTGGTCGCCTCGCCACGTGCGCAACGGCTGATTAACGAAGGAAGCAATCATGGCTCACCATCAGACCGGAACCAAGAACTCCACATCCAAGAACCCCCGGACGCCTGAAGCGTCCAAGACGTCCAAGGCCATACGGCCAACAGCGGTCAAGGGGAAGACGGCACCTGCCGACCCAACCGCCGCGTCTACGGGGAATACACGGGAGAGGACCCATATCTCCACCTCCATCACGACGGAAGGCGAGATGACCGCCAACGTGCTGCTGGAAGCACTCGGCACCACACTCGCCCCCGAACTGCTGGTCGAGGCGCTCACCCACCGCTCCTTCTCACACGAGCATCCAGGCGCGAAGAACTACGAACGCCTGGAGTTCCTCGGCGATGCCGTACTTGAACTCGTCTCCACGGAAACGCTGTATGCGGCCCATCCCGACATGACGGAAGGCCAGCTCGCCAAGATGCGCGCCAAAGCCGTTTCCGAAGAGTCGTTAAGCCACATCGCCCGCGAGAAGCTGCATGTCGGCCCGTACATCCTGCTCGGCAACGGCGAGGCGGAACAGCATGGCGCGGAGAAGAGTTCCATTCTCTGCGACATCGTCGAATCGCTGATCGGCGCGACGTTCATTCAGCACGGTATCGATGAGGCGCGAAAAGTCGTGCACCATCTGGTTGATGACACTTTGGCCGAAGTCGCCACCGAAGGCCCGGCATTGGATTGGAAGACCTCGCTGACCGTCAAGGCCCATGACATGGGATTGGGCGAGCCGTATTACCGGATGTCGGTTTCCGGCCCGGAATACGCGCAGGTTTTCACCGCGAAAGCCATGCTCGAAGGCTCCGACGAGGTGATTGGCATCGGCAAGGGCTCCAGCAAGCGCAAGGCTCAGCTTGCCGCCGCCGAGGCCGGCTGGAAGGCTTTGAACAATCGCCACTGACCATGCTCATCGGCGAGGGGCTGGCAGTGAACTCAGTAGACTACGCCGATGGCTTATACCACGCCCCTTCGCAACACGCCAGCATGTGGGCCGTTGCGGCTTTTCGCCGCTGTCAGCCGTTAGCATAGACTGATTACTAGCGAAGGAATTTGCGCAGCCCAGTCGCCACAAGCGATTACGCCGCATTCCGAAAAGGGGCTTCGACACCCGGCGCTCACCGACGCGCCCGCACACGAAGCCCAGCGAGAAGATTCCACGAACGAGCATGAGAGGGAACATGGTGTTACCTACGCCTCTGCAGGCATTCAGCGGCATGCCCAAGGCATCCGCCAACACTGAAAAGCAGACCATTGTCGACGGCGAGAAGATGACCGGCGCCGAAGCGCTGGTTCGTTCGCTGGAGGATCTGGGAGTTCAGGACGTTTTCGGCATTCCGGGCGGTGCGATTCTGCCGGTCTACCATGCGATCAAGGACGATACGAAATTCCGATTCGTACTGATGCGCCACGAGCAGGCCGCAGGCCATGCCGCCGAAGGCTATGCCGTGGCGACCGGCCGTGTGGGCGTGTGCATCGTGACCTCCGGCCCGGGCGCCACGAACATGATCACCCCGATCGCCGATGCGAACATGGACTCCATTCCGTTGGTCGTGATCACCGGGCAGGTGGGCGTGAACGCGATTGGCACGGACGCCTTCCAGGAGGCCGATATCGTCGGAGCCACCTATCCGGTGGTCAAGCATTCCTACCTCGTCACGCGCGCGCAGGATATTCCGCGCGTGCTTGCCGAAGCGCACTACATCGCACGCTCCGGTCGCCCCGGCCCTGTGGTGGTGGACATCACCAAGACCGCACAGACCGGTGACATGTACTACTCCTGGCCGCAGCGCATGATTCTGCCCGGCTACAATCCGACCACCAAGGCTCACGGCCGCGTGCTGTCCGATGCTGCCAAACTGTTCGAGCAGTCCTACCGCCCGGTGCTGTATGTAGGCGGCGGTGCGGTGCGTTCCGACGCGGGCGAGCTCGTCAAAGAGCTGGCCGAGATCACCGATGCACCGATCGTCACCACGCTGCCGGCACGCGGCATCGTGCCGGATTCCGATCCGAAGGTGCTCGGCATGCTCGGCATGCACGGTACCATCGCCGCAACCGGCGCAGTGCAGCGTTGCGATCTGCTGGTCGCGATCGGCGCACGTTTCGACGATCGCGTCACCGGCAAGCTCGATGCTTTCGCACCGGGCGCGCGCGTCATCCATATTGACATCGATCCGGCGGAAATCGGCAAGAACCGTCAACCGGACGTGCCGATCGTAGGCGATGTGGCGACCGTGCTCAAGGATCTCATCCCGGAAATCAATGGGCTTCGGCCTACCCGCGGCCATCGGTGCACGCGTCGGCTCCGCACGCGAGTTCGCCGACAAGAAGCCGGTGTGGCTGATCGACGGCGACGGCTCCTTCCAGATGACCTCCGAAGAGCTGGCCACCGCGTTCCTCGACGGCACTCCGATCAAGATCGCCCTGCTGAACAACTCCGTATACGGCATGGTGCGCCAATGGCAGACCCTGTTCTACGAGCATCACTATTCCGCCACGAATCTGCTGGATGGCGAAAACACGCCTGACATCATGGACGTGCCGGACTTCGTGAAACTCGCCGAGGCGTATGGTTGCGTCGGAATGCGCGCATTCACCGAGGAAGAGGCCATCGAATGCATCAAGAAGGCCAACGCGATCAACGACCGACCGGTACGTCCGGACATCTCTCGCGTAACCGTTACGGCCGACGTGGAGGAGGTGCCGCTCGAGCAGATCATCAAGCAGCTCAACAAGCTGCTGCATGTGCTGAAGATCGTGGATCTCGATCCGAACACCACCGTGGAGCGCGAGCTGGTGCTCATCAAGGTGGCCGCCGACGAGTCCAACCGTTCCGACGTGCTGGAAATCGTGCGCCTGTTCCGCGTACGCGTGGTCGACGTGAACCCTGAGTCGCTGACCATCGAGGCTACCGGTGCCGAAGGTAAGATCGACGCACTGCTTGGTCTGCTGGAACATTACGGCATCATCGAGCTGGTCCGTTCCGGCGCGGTGGCCGTGACCCGCGGTCCGAAAGCGCTGAGCGAGAAGGTGCTCGGTTCCGAGATCACCGGTCGCTGATCGGCGTCTGAGTTACATCGAAACACGATGAAGGGCGGTGCCTGCGATTCATCTCGCAGGTACCGCCCTTCATCGTCCTCAGCATCCGACGGCAACGCTGCCATCCATGTTCTGGGTCTATGTTCTTGGGCCTACTCGAGCTGTTCAGAGAGCTCCATCCACTCCATTTCGAGGGATTCGGATTCGTCTGCAACGGCCTGCAACTGCCCGTTGATCTTGCCTAGGCCTTCGTAATCGCTCGGATCATGTTCGGCCATCTGCGATTCCAACTCGGCTTTCCGCTCTTCCAGTTTGGCCAGCTTGCGTTCGATTGCGGCAACGCGCTTGGATGCCTCATGGAATGCCTTGCCGGTGAGTTTTGCCGAATCAGCGGCTGGACTGCCGGCCGAATCGCCGATTGCGCCGGTCGCCATACCAGCGGAAGCCGTAGCCGAGCCGACGTCTGCATGAGAATCGCCGATATTGCCGTTCCTGCGTCCCTTGTCTGCAGACTTCTCATCGGCGAACGGATTCTTACCGTTCTTGATGGCTTCGGTCATATCAAGATAATCCTGCACACCACCAGGCAGATGACGCACCTTACCGCCGATCAGCGCATACTGCTGGTCGGTGACGCGCTCCAGCAGATAGCGGTCGTGGGAGACCACAATCAACGTACCCGGCCAAGTGTCGAGCAGGTCCTCCATCACAGCGAGCATGTCGGTGTCGAGATCGTTGCCGGGCTCGTCCATGATAAGCACGTTCGGCTCGTCGAGCAGGATGAGCAGCAGCTGCATGCGGCGCTTCTGCCCGCCCGACAGGTCTTTGATCGGCGTCATGAGCTGCGCGGATTCGAAGCCGAGACGCTCCATCATCTGCCCCGGCGTGGTTTCTTTGCCGTCCACGATGTAGCTCGGCTTGTAGCGGCTCAGCACTTCCTTGATCTTGTATTTGCCGAGTTTCTCCAGTTCGTCGAGTCTCTGCGACAGCACCGCGAATTTCACGGTCTTGCCGATGTTCACATGACCGGCGGTTGGAGTGATCGTGCCGTCGAGAATCTTCAGCAGCGTCGATTTGCCGGCACCGTTCGCACCGACGATGCCGAATCGGTCGCCGGGGCCGATCAGCCATGTCACGTCATCGAGGATCTTACGACCGGTGACGGTGATCTTCTGCGCGGCGGACGTCACTTGCGGCGCGGAATCGTCAGGCTCCGCACCGTCTTGCGATGGAACCGCAGCCGTCTGCTCAGCTGTTGTCCCGGCCGATTTTCCAACCGACCTTCCGGCTGCTTCAACGGCCTGTTGCGCGGCTGGAACGCCGGCATCTACCAGTCGCGGGTCGGTCAAATCGTCGACGGCGACTTCCACACTGCCGTGCACCTGCGGTTCGGCGTACATGGCCGGCACCACATCCACACGGGAAGCCGAGGCTTCCATTTCCGCCACATCGGGGTCGATGTCGGACTCGCCGTTGACATGCTCGAAGATCTGCGTCACATCGATCAGATCGACCACCTGCTTGCCTAGGCGGGAAGTCGCCATCTGCTTCAGTTCGAGCGTATTGCGCACTGGCGGCACGTCGGCGATGAGTTCGCGTGCGGCCTTCACGTGGAACTTCTGCTTGGTGGAACGGGCGCGGGCACCGCGGGTCAGCCAAGCGAGTTCCTTGCGGGCCAGATTACGGCGCTTCGTCTCACGCACGTCAGCCTGACGGTCACGTTCCACTCGCTGCAACATGTAGGCGGAATAGCCGCCCTCGAACGGTTCGATCACGCCGTCATGCACTTCCCACATCGATTCGCACACTTCGTCGAGGAACCAGCGGTCGTGGGTGACGAGCAGCAATGCGCCGGCGCCGGCGGACCAACGATTCTTCAGATGTTCGGCGAGCCAGTGAATCGTCACGACGTCCAAATGGTTGGTGGGCTCGTCGAGGGCGAGAATATCCCAATCCTTAAGCAACAGGCGGGCAAGGTCGGCGCGACGGCGCTGGCCGCCGGACAACGAGCCGATCCGCGCGTCCAGGCTGATGCCGCCGAGCAACGCCTCGACGATCTCACGTGATTTCGTTTCAGCGGCCCATTCGTAATCCTCACGACCCTCCAGCGCGGCTTCGCGCACGGTGGCGTCGTCATCGAGCGGATCGCGCTGATCAAGCATGCCGAACGTGAGACCGTTACGTTTGGTCACTCGACCGGAATCCGGTTCCTGCGTACCCTTGAACAGGTGCAGTAGCGTGGATTTGCCATCGCCGTTCTTGCCGACGATGCCGATGCGGTCACCTTCGAAAACACCTTGCGTCACATCGGTGAAAATCGTTTTCGTGGCGAAGGCGAGCGATACGTGTTCAAGTCCCAAATCATAAGTCGGCATAATCCACCAATGTAGCGGGAACGGCGGAACATGGAGGATTACCGGAACAATCCCCTTCCTCAATCTACCGACACTCACGGCCCCTCACCGTCGGTAGATTGGGGAGCATCCCAAACTACCGACGGAAATGACCTCCTCACCGTCGGTAGATTGCAGAGCATCCTAAACTACCGACGCTCAGACGGTCCTCAGCGTCGGTAGTTTGAGGAGGGGCAGTTCAGCCCTGCAATGACTGCGCGTATGAATTGCATCGGGCAGCGAATCCGGAGAAAACCTGATCGGCAAGAGGCTGCAGCTGCGGATTGCATTCGACGTATGCCTCGCGCAGCTTCGATTTCGATCCGCCGGCGGCTTTCAGATCCTTGACCATACCCGGCTCGTCGAGCCACTCCTCCAGCAGGGTCGGCGTGACTTCCAAGTGAAATTGCAATCCGAGCGCGGAGCCGAATCGGAACGCCTGGTTCTTTGTCTTCTCACTGCGTGCCAGTGGCTGTGCGCCTTCGGGAAGCGTCACCACGTCGTTATGCCAATGCAGCACATCCACCGTCTTGTTCCACATCGAGAAGAAATCGTGTTTATCCACACGCTTGATCGGTGCAAAGCCGATTTCCGGAGCATCCCCGCTTTTCAGTTTCGCTCCAAGCGCGGTCGCGATGATCTGGTGCCCCAGACATACGCCCAGCACGGGCTTGCCGACGCTGACCGCGGCACGCGTCAGTTTGGCTTCAGCCTTCAGCCCCGGATACTTGTCGTAGTCGAGCGCACCCATCGGTCCGCCCATGAGCACCACTCCCGCCACCTCGTCGAAATCAGGGAATTCCGGCTTTTTTTCCTTGGCCACATTCATGATCTGGTATGACAACCCCAAGTCATCCAAGCCATCCAAAATGCGTCCCGGTTTCTCCCACGGGACGTGCTGCAGAATCAACACCTGTGATTGCGTCATGCAACCATTGTTACATCACCCACGTAAACAACATTCACAAATTCGACAAATCAGCTACAATCGTTTTCCACTTAGCCTGCGGATTCCATGCATCAGTATGTCCGATTCTGGCAATACTCTCGTGGGTATGACGAACACGCAAGAACCGCAGAATACCAACACTTCCGGCGTTGCCGGCACAGTCCAAACGGTGGCTGGCGCCGCAACCGGACTGAAGCTGTACGACACCGCCTCGCACACGGTGTCGAGTTTCGTGCCGCGCCACCGGCCACATGATCGACATGATCGACCTTATTCGGAAGATCATCGACAACGGCCACGGTTATGTGGTGACCGACGAGAACGGCAATCCGACCGGCAACGTCTACTTCGACGTGGCCAGCTGGCCGCATTATGGCGAACTGACGCATCAGAAACAAACCGCCGTCTCCGATGATGCATCCAAGATCACCGACGCGATGGGACCGTCCGTCGACAATGCCGGCGACGACAAATACAACCCGATCGACCCGGCCGACATGTCGCCCGACAAGCATGATCCGCGCGATTTCGCGTTGTGGAAGGCCCCGAAGGATTCCGATCCGCTCGACGCCCGTTGGAACACACCGTTCGGTACGGGTCGTCCGGGCTGGCATATCGAATGCTCCGCGATGAGCCATCGCTATCTGAAGGACATGTTCGACATTCACGGCGGCGGCCTCGATTTGCGATTCCCGCACCACGAGAACGAGATGGCGCAGACGCGCGCCGCCGGTTACGATTCGGCCGCCCGTTGGATGCATTCCGCTTGGGTCACCGCAAAAGGCGAAAAGATGAGCAAGTCGCTCGGCAACGGCCTGTCCGTTCCGGCGGTTCTGGCGGAAAATTCCGCCTGGGTGGTGCGTTACGCACTTGGTTCCGTACAGTACCGTTCCATGCTGGAATGGTCCGATCAGACGCTGGCCGAAGCGCAGTCCGCCTACGATCGCGTGGCGAACTTCATCGAACGCGCCGGCGCCGCCGTCGGCGAACAGCCGTCCCATGATGAGATCGCCGCGATTTCCGCGGATGCGCTGCCGGCCGATTTCGTTGCCGCAATGAATGACGACATCAACGTTTCCGGTGCGACCGCTGCGATTTTCACGGCGATCCGTTCCGGCAACACGTTGCTGTCGAAACTGGCCGACCGCGCCGATTCGGATGCCGCCAAAGCCGAAGTGCGCGAAGCACTCGTGAATGTGCGTGCGATGCTCGATACGTTGGGATTGGATCCGCTGGCCGAACCATGGGTGAATGGCGGCGTTGCAGGAGGCGCGGCTGGCGCTGCCGCCGATTCCGCCGAGCATGCGGCGCTCGACAAGCTCGTTTCCGAGCAGTTGGCCGAGCGCGCCGAAGCTCGCAAATCCAAGGATTTCGCCCGAGCCGACGCGATTCGCAACGCACTGAACGCGGCAGGCATCGCCATCGAAGACGGTCCGCAGGGCTCCACTTGGTCGCTGCAGTAGTCGTCCAATCGTCCATCGCATAGTCATCTATCCGAGCAAACGGCTAGACTGGGGAACATTATGGCAGCATTTAGTTCTTTGACAGACAGGCTCTCGAATGCCTTCAAGCATCTGAAGAGCAAAGGCAAGCTTTCCGAGGCCGATATCGACGGTACGATCCGTGAGATTCGCCGCGCGCTGCTCGACGCCGATGTGGCGCTCGACGTGGTGCGTTCCTTTACCGGCCGTATCCGCGAGCGTGCGCTCGGCACTGAGGTTTCGCAGGCGCTGAATCCGGCGCAGCAGGTCGTGAAGATCGTCAACGAAGAGCTCACTGACGTGCTCGGCGCCGGCGTGGATCGTCCGCTGAACTTCGCGAAGAATCCGCCGACGATCATCATGCTCGCAGGCCTTCAGGGCGCAGGTAAGACGACGCTCGCCGGCAAGCTGGGCTATTGGCTGAAGGATTCCGGCCATACCCCGCTGCTTGTCGCGGCCGATTTGCAACGTCCGAACGCGGTGACGCAGTTGCAGGTGGTCGGCGAGCGCGCCGGCGTACCGGTGTATGCGCCGGAAAAGGGCGTGCAGTCCGCCGGCGGTGAGGCCGTTGCCTCTCCGGGCCTGACCACCGGAGACCCGGTGAAGGTGGCCCGCGATTCCGTGGCGTTCGCCAGGCAGAAGCTGTATGACACGGTCATCATCGATACCGCAGGCCGTCTCGGTGTTGATGAGGAACTGATGAGGCAGGCCCGCGATATCCGCGATGCCGTGCAACCGAATGAGATCCTGTTCGTCATCGACGCGATGATCGGTCAGGATGCCGTGCAGACGGCGAAGGCGTTCGACGAAGGCGTGGACTTCACCGGCGTGGTGCTTTCCAAGCTTGATGGCGATGCTCGTGGCGGTGCCGCGCTTTCCGTCGCATCCGTTACCGGCAAGCCGATCCTGTTCGCTTCGACGGGCGAAGGATTGAAGGATTTCGAAGTCTTCCACCCGGATCGCATGGCTTCCCGCATCCTCGACATGGGCGATATCCTCACCCTGATCGAGCAGGCGCAGAAGCAGTTCGATGAGGAGGAGGCCCGTAAGGCCGCCGTGAAGATTTCCGACGGCTCCTTCGGTCTTGACGATTTCCTCGACCAGCTGCAGCAGGCAAGAAGGGCAAGAAGAAGGGTTCCAAGTCCGGCAATCCGATGAAGCGCGAGGCTGAGGAGAAAGCATTGCGGGACAAGCTCGCCGGCAAGAACTCCGGCGGCAAGTCGAGTGGCTCCGCTTTCGCCAAGAAACCGCAGAATCCGGCGCTTCCGGCTGGTTTGCAAGATGTGATGGGCGATTCGGGCACGGAGTTGCCGCCGAACTTCGGCGGCGGTCTGTCCGGTCTGCTGCACTGACCCGTTCCGTCTGCAGGATCGCCCGCCTGCGGACCTATCCGCTATGGGGTGATCGTCCGCTCACGAGCCATCCACCCCTACTGGGAACCACCCGCCTGCGGAACCACCCACCTACGGATCGGTTCACTCGCCAACAGAGGGCATCGGAAACCAATCCGATGCCCTCTTCGCGTATGCCTTCTCATTCTCCTCACTCTGCCGACGCTCACAGCACCTCACCGTCGGTAGTTTGGGAGAATATCCAATCTGCCGACGCTCAGGGCACTTCACCGTCGGTAGATTGCGGTGCTGTCTCAATCTGCCGACGCTCAGGGTGCTGTAAGCGTCGGTAGATTGAGGATGCCGGATTATTGGAGAGTCAGGGTGGCGGCCAGCGCCAGATGATCGCTACCTTCGACGGTGAAGGACCGCACGTCGGAGGCGTCCAGCCCTGACGTGAACAATACATGGTCAAGAATGATGCGCGGCCACGGCAGCCATGAGGGGAACGTGGCACGGCGACCTTTCGCCTCGACCAACGCGGCATCCTTGAATCCCAGCCGCATTAGCTTTCTGAAACTCGGATGATCGGTACCGGAGTTCAGATCGCCCATCACCACGGTGATATCACCTTGATTCTGCGTAGTAGCGAAGGCGCCCAATCCGATAATGCCAGCAGACCAGTCGCGGCAACCGCGCATCGGCGATTTCGGATGCGCCGACGCAAAGGTGATGCTCCGCATCGAATCAATCGGAAAGCATAGTCCCGGCACATCGGCGGCCGGAATCACCACAGTGACCGGTGAAGCATCACTTGGTTCCACACGAATCCAAACGCCGTTGAACCCGCCATTGTCCGATTCCTTCACCTCGCCCAGCTGACGATAAGGCAACAGATCGGCAAGGCCCGCCGCATCCAGCTCGGCGATCAGGTTCTCCGTAAGTTCCTGCAACGCAAGTACGGCGATGTCATATCGTTTGACGGCTTCCACAATCGCGGCAGCATTTGCACGGCCGAATCGGCAGTTCAGCGTCATCACGCGGAACTGACCATGTCGGGCGTCCTCCGCTCCAGTCTCGGTCTCCTCAGTATTGTTTTCACGCGATGTTTCACGCTTTTCCGCAAGCTTGTCGGCAATCATCTGCGCAGTGTTGTGCGTCTGCAGATTGTTGATCCAATACTGTTCCTTACGCAGCAGCGATGCAAGGCAGACGGCCAGCGCAGTGCAGCCGAGAGCGATTTCATGCAGCGCGAACCCAGCAATCGAAATGGTCAGCGTCGGAATCCACATGAACGGAATCCAGACCCGCCCAAACACCTCACGGTTGTCCGATTCTCCAGAATCGGACAACCCGGCAAGTCGTTTCCCAATCCACCGACGCTAAAGGCACGCCACCGTCGACAGTTTGGGAAACCTCACAATCTACCGACGGCAAGGCGCTGCCAGAATCGGTAGATTGAGTGATCTTCACAATCCGCCGACACTGAGACGCTGTCACCGTCGGTAGATTGGGTGGCGCCATAATCCGCCGACGCTAAGGGCACGCCACCGTCGGTAGATTGGGAAAGCAGGAGGATTGCCGACGCGCGATGCCGGCGCGTCCAGACCCCAAGTTATAATTACCCAGTTATTCGCGCGCGCGAAGCCCTCTAACTATCGCGTGACGTGAGGAACACGTGGGTTTCGGATTCCGTGCCCCACACAGAACACGAAACACACACCCCTAGTTACAAGGAGAGCCATTTTGGCAACCAAGATTCGTCTGAAGCGCATGGGTAAGAAGTTCTACGCGTTCTACCGCGTGGTGATCATGGATTCCCGCACCAAGCGTGATGGCCGCGCCATCGAAGAGATCGGTACCTACAATCCGAACACCCAGCCTTCGACCATCAACATCAATTCCGAGCGCGCTCAGTACTGGCTCGGCGTTGGCGCCCAGCCGACCGAGCAGGTGCTGAACCTGCTGAAGATCACCGGTGACTGGCAGAAGTTCAAGGGTCTCGACGGTGCTGAGGGCACCCTGAAAACCGTTGAGGCTGGTCCGGATGCCGCCGCTCGTGTTGAGGCCGTCGAAGCCCAGGCCCAGAAGCTGAAGGCAGCAAAGTCTGAAGCTGCCGCCAAGGCCGCCGCCGAAGCCGAAGCCGCCGCCACTGAGGAAGCCCCGGCTGAAGAGCCGGCTGCGGAAGCTGAGTGATCATGCTCGCCCAGGCTGTGGAACATCTGATCAAGAACATCGTCGATTTTCCCGACGACGTTTCCGTCAAGTCCCATGAGAACGCGCGCGGCGAACTTATTCGCGTGCGCGTGAACCCGGAAGACATCGGTCGCGTCATTGGACGCAGCGGCCGCACGGCCAATGCGATCCGCACCGTGGTACAGGCGCTGTCCGACCATAAGGTGCGCGTCGACATCATGGATGTGCGCAGGTGAGATCCTAGCGTGGTGCGTGAGATGCATGTAGACGACCCTCAACAGCCTGAGCTGCTGAGGGTCTGTCGTATCGGACGTGCGCAGGGACTCAAAGGTGAAGTCACCGTGCAGATCTTTACGGACGAACCGGAATACCGATTCGCTCCCGGTGCTGTGCTGTACACGAAAGACGGCGAAGAAGAGTACGTGGTGGAACACTCCCGTACCTTCAAGAACCGTTGGATCATCAAATTCGAGGGCATCGACAATCGTGACTCGTCAGAAGCCGCCAACGGCACTGTGCTCTATGGCGAGGCCGACGATCCGGAGGAGATGCTTCAGGCCGACGAGTGGTATCCGAAAGACCTGATCGGTCTGGAGGCACGTCTTGCCGACGACAACACACTGGGGCTCGAACCCGGTATGGCGATCGGCAAGGTCGTGGATGTGATTGAGGTGGCCCAATGGCTGCTGAAAATCCGTCTCGCCAACCCGGTCAAGGATGCCGATGGCGTGGTCGTTGAGAACAGTGCGTTGGTGCCGTTCGTCGACGAGCTCGTACCGGACATCGATTTGGAGGAAGGCTATCTCACTTTGAATCCGCCAGGCGGACTCATTCCAGGACTGTAACGGCAATCCCTCAAAAAAACGGATTCCCGCCAAAGCAGATTCCCGGACGCCGCCCCCGAAGTATATTCAGCAGCATATCCCCGATATTCCATCGATTGAATCGACTCATCCTACGGAATATCGGGGATATATTCATCTTGTGCGATGTATTTCTTACGATTATGGTGAGCCATGGACCGGAAAACATCCGGCAACCAGGAGGAACACCATGGCACTGACACTGCATACCCCGCAGCGGCCCATCGCGCCGACCCGCAAGGCGCATCAGACCCGAATCGAACACGATTGCATCGGATCGGCCGAAATACCCGCCGAAGCCTACTGGGGCATTCACACGCTACGCGCCATCGATAATTTCCCCGTCTCCGGCATCACCGTCAGCGACCATCCGGAACTCATCCGCGCCTATGCGCAGGTCAAGCAAGCCTGTGCCCGCGCCAACGGCGAACTCAGCAATATCAACGCATATCAGGCGGCACTCATCGACAGAGCCTGCGAAGACGTGGCCTCCGGCGAGCTTAACGACCAATTCCCCGTCGACGTGCTGCAAGGCGGTGCCGGCACCTCCACCAACATGAACATGAACGAGGTAATCGCCAATCGTGCGTTGGAACTCGGCCACCACGCACGCGGCGAGTATGACATCATCCATCCCAACGACACCGTCAACAAGTCGCAATCCACCAACGACACCTATCCGGCGGCATGCCGACTCGCCCTGATCGGCGCTTCCGGCATGCTGGTCGACCGCACCAGCCAGCTCGTCGACGCCTTCCATACATTGTCGGAGCGCACCATGCCGATCGTCAAAATCGGCCGCACGCAACTGCAGGACGCCGTTCCAATGACCTTCGGCCAGGAGTTCGGCGGCTTCGCCTCGCAACTCGACGCCGACGCACGACTGCTGTCATCGCAACAAACGCCGCTTGCCGTAGTCAATCTTGGCGGCACCGCAATCGGCACCGGCATCTGCGCCGACGCACGTTTCCGCGAGCGTGCGATCCGGCATCTTGCGGAGCTGACCGATCTGCCGATCCGCGCGGCCGACGATTCGGTGGGAGCCACCAGCGACGTCGGCGATTTCGTCACCTTGTCCGGCGCCATCAAACGTACCGCCCTGCATTTGGGTAAGATCGCCAACGATCTGCGGCTACTGGCAAGCGGACCACGCGCAGGGTTTGAGGAGATTCATCTGCCGACCCGTCAGGCAGGCTCGTCAATCATGCCGGGCAAGGTCAATCCGGTCATTCCGGAATGCGTGAACCAGTGCGTGTTCATGATCATGGGCATGGACGCCACCATATCCTGTGCCGCCGAAGCCGGGCAATTGCAGCTCAACGCATTCGAACCGGTAATGTTGCATGCGCTGCTGACCGGCATGCACACGCTCGCCAACGCCATGGACACGCTCCGCGAGCACTGCGTGAGCGGCATCACGGTGAACGAGCAAGCCGGCATGGATGAGGTCATGCGTTCCTCGTCACTGGCCACTGCGCTCATCGGCTATATCGGCTACGAACGGGCCATGACCATCGCGCAGGAGGCGCTCGTCAGGAACACCACCGTGCGTGAGATCGCGCAGAAGGAGAAGGTGTTGAGCCCCGAATTGCTCGATTCCATCCTCGATCCGCATAATCTGACCCACATGCATTGCATGCCGACCGGCGCCATGCATGGTTGTCTCAAGAAGTAGACATCGGATTGCCCCGGCATCCATGCTCCGATGCTCGCGGCGACGTTCACGCTTCGGGATCTTCCCGCTTCGATGACCCTTTTGGCAATCCTCTTGGCAGGCATCCCACTATTGTGGAGCAGTATGAAAATCGATATCGTGTCCGTGTTCCCGGAGTATTTCGAAGTGCTGAACCTCAGTCTTCTCGGCAAAGCGCAGGCGAAGGGCCTGGTCACCGTTCAGGCGCACAATCTGCGCGATTGGACGCACGACGTGCATCATTCCGTGGATGACACCCCGGTCGGCGGCGGCGCCGGCATGGTCATGAAACCGGAGGTGTGGAGCGAGTGCCTTGATGATTTGCTGGGACTTGCACCGGCCACGATTGCCGCGGATGCCGTCGATTGCGCTGCCGAACATGCTTGCGGCACTTGCGACGGTGAGGCATCGATTTCCACGGATGATACGACTGCCGAAGTTCCGGATGGTACCGCCGCTGATTCGCCTCGCCCGGTGCTGATCTTTCCGAATCCGTCCGCTCCCCTGTTCACGCAGCAGGATGCGACCGAGCTGAGCCACGCCGATCATCTGCTGTTCGGTTGCGGTCGTTACGAAGGCTATGATGCTCGCATTCCGCAGTATTACCGTGCGCAAGGCGTTGACGTACGCGAATATTCAATCGGCGATTATGTGCTGAATGGCGGTGAGGTGGCGGTTTCCGTCATGTTGGAAGCCATTACGCGCCTGATGCCGGGGTTCATGGGTAATCCGGCATCGATCGTAGAGGAATCCTACACCGGTGGCAATGCGTTGTTGGAGCACCGCCAGTACACGAAACCAGCCGAATGGCGTGGGCTCAAGGTGCCGGATGTGCTGCTTTCCGGCGATCATGGCAAGGTGGATCGGTTCCGTCGTGATGAGGCGTTGTCCAAGACCGACGAACTGCGCCCGGACCTGATCGAGGCTCTCGATTGCACCCAGCTCGACAAGGCTGACCGCAAAACACTGATGTCCTTGGGGTGGGAGGTTTCCGGTCCTCACCCACGCAAGCGCGAATCCCTCAATCTGCCGACGCTGACACACCCCTCACCGTCGGTGGATTGAGGATATACCCAAACTACCGACGCCCAGACACCCCTCACCGTCGGCAGATTGAGGATATACCCAAACTACCGACGCTGGCACGCCCGCCAGCGTCGGTGGATTGAGGACGTCAGAGATTACCGACGCTGGCGGGCTCGATGTAGTACACGGCGGTTTCACCATAGTCACGGCGGTCGGCGATCGCCCAACCGTCCGGCGGAGTCGGGTCATCGGATCGTGTGGACCGTTCCAGCACGATGATGGTATCGGAGGATGTCATGTCGCCGCCCGCTAGGTCAGACAGCAACTGATTGCAGGCCTCGGTTTCGAAGATATACGGCGGATCGATGAAAATCACGTCGAACGATGCGACGGCGGCCCCTGCCGCATATTTTTCGGCACGCGCCTTGATCACGCGCGCGCTCATGCCCGATTCCCATGAACGGTTGCGCTTCAATGCAGTCAGCGTATGCGCGATCAACGTTGCCGCCGGTGCGGAGGATTCCACCGCTACGAGTTCTCGCGCGCCACGACTCAACGCCTCGATGCCCAAAGCTCCCGTTCCGGCGAACAGGTCGAGTACGCGCGCATCGTCCAGCACTTCCCACGAATCCAGATGCGAGAATATCGCTTCTTTGGTCCTGTCGGTGGTCGGCCTGGTACCGGTTTTCGGCGTGGTCAGCGCCACACCCTTGAATCGTCCTGAAATAACGCGCATGGGCACAAGCCTAATTGCTGGTAAGGAAGGTTTCGTTGCCACGGGTGAAGTCGAGCACGGCACCGGCGAGCTGTACCTCTCCAAGCAGGTCGGGGTCGGCGGCCACCAACTCTTCTGCGGCGGTACGGGCGTGTTCGATGATTTTCACATCCTTGACCACGCGCAACAGCTTCAGACTCGACCGTCCGCCCGATTGGGCATCGCCCAGCACATCGCCGGCCCCGCGGAATTCCAAGTCAGCCTGGGCGATTTCCGCGCCGTCAAGCGATCCGCGAATCACTTCGAGACGTTGCGCGGCGTCACTGCCAGCCTCGGCACGTGAGATCAGGAACGCCCACGAATTGGTGCCACCTCGCCCGACGCGCCCGCGCAGCTGATGCAACTGGGACAATCCGTACCGGTCCGCATCAAAGATCACCATGCAACTGGCCTGCGCCACATCCACGCCGACCTC
>PPYE01232962.1_pt1 | contig 42802 bp, 31 predicted proteins | sample 1559881 | NCBI WGS metagenome assembly PPYE01 (sample SAMN08240022, study PRJNA423297) | Human gut metagenome, whole genome shotgun sequencing project. | reverse complement strand
CCCTGTCACGACGGCAGGAAACGTGAGCATGAAGGGTTTCGATCTCTCATAAGAGACCGGCGTCGGCAGGCGATTATGCGCCAGGTTATAATTTCTTTTTAAAACAAGGAATTTATCCGGTACTCTGCGTTGGCTGTTCCACCAGTCACCGTCCAGTTCGCGGAATTTCCTTTCAGTTTCAGTTTGTGTGGCTACGCCGAGTTGAAGCAGTGCTTGTTTTAACTCTTTTTCCATTGCAGCGTTATAGCTATCTACGGAATCCGTTTCGCCCTGCAATATCACGTTAATAGCAATTCGCGCACCCAGCAGGTTGGAGTAGAGATCTTCCGGTGAAAAGGCGGAGATTTCTTCTGAAAATCCGGGGACAGACTGGAATCCATACCACTGCGCTATTTCATGCCACTGGGCCAGTTGAAACGCAAGATGGCCTGCCAGCCAGGCTGCCAGAGTATAGCGCTGAACCATGGACGCGGGGGGCGTAAAGTCCAGGAGCTGGATACGTCTTACGCCAAGTTCTTCGCTATAAAAAAACCGCCACGGCCGCCCAAGTTTTGGGTAAAGGCGCGTGAAAAGGTAGAAGGTGTTATCCGCCGTATCGCGTACATGGGCGATATCGATAAATCCACCGCGATGGGTGTAAATCAGACCATTTTTTTCTTCACTCAGACCAACGATATTTTTCACCGCCCCCAGCGCGCTGTCGTTATAGTGGTGACGCCCCAGCGTTTCCAGCGATAAGACATTGCCGATTTGATAGACCGGAATGGGTACTCCCATCGCCCGGACGCGGAGATCATAGCCAAACGCGCAGCACGGGCGCAGCGATTCTGGAGCGCTGAGATGGCTGACCACCGGATACACCTTACGTGCATGTTTAACTGGGAGAATATGTTCTTCAGCATGGGCCATGCCGGAAAGAAGTAAAATAAAAATGAACCATTTTGCCATTCAGAACGCCTCTGCTATCTGATAATAGAAACCCGAACTTTTCATCAGAATCGGTATTCGCCCGCGATAAAGAAGCTGTTACGTTCATTAAAACCAATCTCCGTCAGCACGTTGAATTGAGGTGTTATTTCATACTGGGAGCCGAGCAACATGTTCCAGGGCGCGGTCAGCTTCTGTTTAACATCGAAACGCCCGTTATCATTCTGGTTCACGGTATTGATGAGCGGTTGCAGCTCTGCTGGCATGTGGAGGTCAGAAAGACTACCCCGGAACTCCTGCTGAACGTTCTGGTACATACTGCCGACCCAGAGACTCAGGTGAGATTCCCCAACCGGTCCCTGGAAGCGAAAACGGTATCCCACTCGCGGCGAGACCGTCAGGGCCGAAATTTTACCGTCGAGAATATCGAAATCGGTACGGGTATAGTTTGTGTCGACCAGTGCGAACCAGTTTTCATAGCCGCCAGCCAGCGTGATGCCAGTCCCCCACGTGGTGCCTTTGAAATCGAGAATAAAATCAATATCTTTAAGGTCACCGCTCTGGTTGAGCTGATGCACAGATGACGCGATAAGACGATCGACTCCCGTATAGCGCGAGGGGTCCGCATCCACAGACACCTTCGACACCGATGAGCCACGCGTGTGGCCTACCAGCCCATAAATATTCAGGAAAGGAAACACCCACATATCGAGGCGTAAATTTTCTGTTTTACTCCTTTCGCGGGTGCTGCCAGCATCAATATTGAACATATCGGTAGGTATGGCATGGTTTCCCAGGGCCAGTCCGGAAAAACTAATGCTGTCGACGTCAATGTTCTGACGCATGTTCATGTAGCTGACATTCACGCCGAAGGGTAAAGGTATCGAATAACCGCGTGCTTTGGCCTCATCTCCCCAGATGGGAAACGTCCGCGAATCACTCTCTTCAGCCAGGGCTAACCCCGATGCCAATAACAGCGGCAAGAAACTATAAGCCCTTATCATTCTTACTCCCGATCAAAATGCTCCGGCTACAGCCCGGAACCAACGTTGAAATAAACCGCCTGCTCATGGTCGCTAAAGGCAACATCAATACCTGTATGCAGACCGTACTCTTTAGCGATTAAATAGCGGAAACCTGCTCCCCAGGCGACTTCCGCCGTATTATAGAGATCGCTCGCGCTGTCTGCTGCGCTTCCAGCTCCAGCAAAACCCAGAACCACCCAGCGCGGCGTTGCCTGCCAGGCAAGCTGTGTTTGCACTGTACTGACATTCTCGCCCTGATAGCGATAGCGGGAGATTCCGCGAAGTGCAATGTAGGGCCGTGCCATCGGCGGCAGGTGCTGCTGCGAGTGAGACAGTTTCTGGTAGTTAGCCGCAATGGAGAGGGACCAGCGTGGTGAGAGGGGAATAAAATATTTACCGTCGAGGGTCATTAGGTCGTAGCGATAATCGCCCCCAAAATAGTGACCGTAAAACTGATATTCACCGCTGAGGGAGACGCCCCGACCAGGCCAGAAGAAATTATCGGTAGTATCATACTCAACCAGGATCCCCAACCCCGACGAGGTGCTGGTCTCCCCCAGTACCCGTTTCCATGTTTTATCGATAACCGGATTGCTGGGGGCGGAGATCGACATCTCCGCCCAAAACTGCGATGCACCAACGAAGAACGGCGTATTGCCCACGCGAAACAGGAGTTTTTGCATCCCGCCATAGCCGCGGGTTTCGGCTTCAACCGAGCGGTTGCTGCCAAATCCGGCGATGTCGCCCGAGTAGATGTCCAGATTGATATTGGCGTAGCCACCCGCGACAAGGTAGCGTATTCGATCGTCCTGCCACGTATGGCGGTGCCCCCCCCCGACAAACCAGGTGCCGTTCTGCGTGCCGCCGCCGCCAAAGGCGGTCATCGCGGGTGGAATAAAACGGTGGCCGATCTCCTTACCCTTACCATGTAGAAAAAGCCCAAACAGGCCACCGCCGTAACCTACAGCAGGTTCAGTAATCACTACCGGTATCGGCAGGAATCCATAAGGATTATCCTGAAGATAATGGCTCATATCCACCATGCCATCTTCTGGATCGATCATACCTGCCGCACCGGCGTTAAAGGCCAGCAAGGCGAGCGCCAGTAAAAGCCGGCGCATCAGGTCCCGACCTGAGGAGCACTGGAAGGGGTGTTGTACGCTTTTTGTTCAGGCACCATTTTCATCCTCACGAATACAGGTAAGGAATACTATTATTTTTCAGTGAGTAGCGAAAGGCGGTCACCGTTTTGAGCATAGACCAGCCTTTCGCTTCTGCAATGCGCGTCAGAACCGTATTTTCATCCCCAGCGAAGCCGAGATATCCGCATCCAGGCTGGTTTTGCCGCTATTATCCCAGGTCTTTCCGACTTCGGTATAGGCCTGAACGTTGTCCGTTACGGTCCAGGTGGCACCCACCGCGGCTTCAGTAGCGGCAAACTGCTGGTTCGCCTTCAGCGTAGTTTTGCCGTCGCTGTTGGCGGTATTACGGTAAGTCACCTCATCCTGCCCGTCGGTTAACTCCTGCCAGTAGTTTACACGTAAGTAAGGTTTCACTTTACCGTAGTTGGTATCGTATTCCGCTGTGATACGTGCCCCAAGACGGCCTATTACCGCGTTGTCGGCCTTCACGCTGACGTGGGTTTTCGCCTCGTCGTTGAGTGTGACATCATCAAAATCGCTCCACTGCCAGATCAACTGAGCCTGAGGTTCAAAAGCCCAGCCCGTATCACCGAAGTACCAGGGTTTCCCCACTTCCACCGAGGCGGTGACAGAGTTTCCGTCCGGATGGTAAGTTTCATGATCGGTCAGGTTTTTCAGATCGACCGAGTGATAGCCATACTGGAGTACGTTGTCCACGTAAAACCCATCGGTGCTCGTCCAGGTGGCATAACCGCCAAGATAGGTTGAAAACGTTGAGTTGTACGCCGCCCCGCCACTCATACCTGTATTACCGTCAATCGAACTGTCTGTATCCAGGAAGGTGGTATACAGGCCAGAACGCCACGTCTCGTTTTGCCAGAGATCCAGCCCCATCTGCATGCCGTTATAGTTAGTGTGGCTGGTACTGTTGGTGGCATCATCCAGGGTCTGGTCAACCGTTTTGGTCAGGTAGCGCGCCCAAAAACGCCCTTCCTGATCGGCTGGGTTATCTGCCCGATAGGGCTGTTCGTCACCCTGACGCAGGTGCAGCGTGCCCAGTACAAAAAGATCCGCCTGGCGAATGATGGATGGCAGGGTGTCGAAACCGGGCACATCCGGACGATAACCGGCTCGCAGGAACCAGTCCTCACCGGCCCCATTCTGGTCGCCCGCAAAGAGCTGGTACTCCCAGGCGCCCGCCGTCAGGTAGTCAGAACCGATCGTGAACGCATCCCTGGTGGTTTGCGCCGTGGTCACGCCGCCGTTAACGGCTTCGACCACCATAATGCCGTCACCTTCAGTTGGTTCGCCGAGCCGGCTGACGTCAATATCCAGCAAGGTCGTTCCACTGGCTGAGCCGCCATTTATCACCAGGCGGTCTGCTACACCGGGGCTGTGCTGCTGAGCGGCGATTTTCAGCGTGCCGTCAAGCCCAACGTAATCGCCTTTGACCGTCAGGGTTGACCCGACATTTTCCCCCCGCAGATTTACGATTCCCTGGTTTACCAGGTCTGCGACCGTCTGGTTGTACCCACCGGTATCCAGGGTGCCATTACTGCTGACAATATGGCTGGAAGCGCTGCTCAACCTGTTTATTCCGCCTGCCAGTAGCGTACCGTTTTCAACAAGCGTATACCCGGACCACTTATTCAGCCCATTCAGCACGGTGGTGCCCTGACCACGCTGAATGAAATCCCCGGTGCCGGTGATGATCCCGTTTAAATCGACACTATCAACACGATCAACGACCAGCGTGGCGAGGTTAACGATGTCGCCCAGCACATTTCCTGTTTCCCCCCCGTTACCCAGTTGCAATGTTCCGTTGCGGATAGTGGTTGTGCCCTCGAAAGTACTGTCCTGCGTCAATGTCAGCGTCCCCTCCCCCTGTTTGCTCAGATTGCCGCTGCCGCTTACCGCACTCAGTAATGAGACATTATTTCCATTGGTATCAACGCCTCCACCTTCACCAGAAAGAACCACATCGCGGGTGGTGTCGAAGGCTGCGCCATAGCGCAATGTTCCCCCCGCCAGGGTAATCACGGAGTCTGCCGCACCAAGGTTAATGTCGCGCGATACCTGTAAAACACCACCGCTGATGGTCGTCCCTCCCTGATAGCCGTTATTCCCATTGAGGATCAGCGTACCGAGATCCGTTTTATTCAGACCGCCGCTTCCAGCAATTTGCGAATTGATCGTGGCAGTATAGGCTGCGCCGCGCGCCGTACCATCCCCAACGCGGACAAGCGTATCGGCAGTATCGGTGGTGATGACCCCCTCGTTAATTACATAACCATTCGTTGCAAACTGCGCGCCGCTGATGGTCACATCCCCGAGGCTGTTATCGACGGTGACGGTGCCCGCTTCACCGCCAAATACCGCGAAGGCTGCATCACTGAATGGCGTATTGAATACCCCGTCAGGATCGGTCTGGTCCGTAGTCCAGTTATCGTTGCCGTTACTGTTCTGCCAGACGCCGTTTCCGCCATCGATCACGCTATTATTCTTGAGTGAACCGCCGTCGCCTCCAAACCCATCCCAGAAGCGCATGGTATAGCCGGTGCGATTGACAAGATTCACCTGCCCGTCAATGGAGGTCTGTACATAGAGATCGTCTGCGGCCTGGGGCGCAGTGCCTATTTCAAGGATGTTATTGGTGAGTGAACCGCTGTAATCAATCACGCGATACACGCCCACATCAAAACTGCCGCCCGGGGTTTGGGTGATGTTGAGCTGACCATCAAGGATCAGAGCGCCATTGACGGTAAGCAGATCATTCAGCGCACCGCCGGGCGTACCGGATTGTCCAAACTGGAAATCGAGTTGGGCGTTTTGCATAAGGTTCAGGCCAGCCATTGTGAGCTCGCCCACGCTGCCGACAGTAGCGCCTGGGGTCAAGTGACCGTCATCTGCCACATCAACAAGTCCACCGAGCGTTCCCGCCCCACCCAGAGTTGCATTGGCGGTAACGGATACTGCTCCGGTCGCCGCACGCTGATCGCCATTCACTAACAGAACGCCCTGCGATACCGAGGTCGCCCCGGTATAGCTATTGGCGCCCGTTAAGGTCAGCGTGCCGTTACCGGTTTTGGTCAGACCGCCACCGCTGCTGCTGATAATACCGCTGATGGTATCATCCAGACTCAGGCTGCCTTCGGTTAACGTGGCGCTGGCAAGCGTGACGTTGCCTGCCCCAGAAAGCGAGCCGATGGAGGTGTTGCCTGCGGAGTCCGAAAGCGTTACCGTCCCTCCTGTCTGGTTAATGACTCGCCCGGATGCAGCCTGCGCATTGTCTGCAAAGGCAACCGTGCCGCTGTTCGTGGTTACGCTCGCCCCTGCATCGGCGTTATCCGCAAGCAACATTCTGCTATTAGCATTAACGCTAATAATGGCATTTCCGCCGGTACTGGTATCATTCAATTCCAGCGTACCGTTGCCCAGCGCGATAGTGCTGTTATCCGCACTGGCATTGTCATTAAAAGCCAGGGTGGCATTGGTCACGGCAAAATTATGCGCTTCTGCCGAGCTTTCATTACTGAGATTCAGTTTTGCCGCATCGGTCAGGGTAATATCACTGTCAGACCTCCCCAGCGCACCGGTCACGTTTGCGTTTACCGTTAATGAACCGGTGCCGTTTTTACCTTCCAGCGTCGTATCACCCTGATAGCTATTGGCGACATCCAGATTCAGTACGCCCTCATCCGTACCCAGCGACGAATCTATTACTTTCAGCGGACCATCACCGCCGATCCCGCCCTGTGACGTAAACGCGTTGCCGTACACGTCAAACGTGCCTCCGGCCGTGCCGTCGAGAATAAACAAGCGCCTAGTGGTGTAATCTGCCCCCGTCTGGAACGTGGCACCGTTTTTCAGCATCACAAACGTATCTGCATCGCCCAGGCTGCTGTCTCTGGAAACCTGCAATGTCCCGTTTAGTACGGATGTCCCGCCTGAATACTGATTATTCCCGTTAAGGATCAGACGTCCCGGGTCAGTTTTAACCAGGCGAATCGCCCCATCGGCATTGCTGTCCTGAACAAGATCGACATTTACTGTGGTCGTGATATCTTCGCCGGCGGCTCCGTCGCCCACACGGATCAGGAAATAACTGTCCGCGTGTGTCCCACCCACCGTATCGTAGCTGTTATCAATCGCCGATGAATCCGGGGGATTGGTCGCCACGATGTGCAGTTGAGAGTCCGAATTAGCGGGATCGGCCATCAACTCATAACCATCAGTGGTAAACTGCATACCAGACGTGCGGACGTCACCAAAAGCATTACTGACCAGCACATCGTTCGATGCGCCCTGGAAGACTGCAAACGCAGACTGGGACCAGGGAGCGTTGCCCACCCCATCGCTTTGGGTCCAGTTATTGCTGGCTCCCGAAATCAGTGCCGTCCAGTAACCAAATCCACCGTCAACGACCCCATTTCCTGATGAACCATCACCATGGTTACTGCCGTTCAGATCGCCGTCCCAGAACTGTAGCTGGTTAGTGGGGTCCACAAAGTCAAGGACCAGGTTGACCTGACTGGCAATGTTGGTCTGGATGTTGTAAAGCTCGGCATCGTTTGGAGGCAGAGAGCCAATGGTCATGACATTGTTAATCAGGCTTCCGCCGTAGTTAAACAGGCGATAAACTCCCGGCAGGAAGCTCCCTCCGTTGGTTAGCGCGACATTCAACACGCCATCCAGTGTTAAATCCCCCGCGACAGAGACGAGATCATTCAACGCTCCGCCAGGGGTATAGGCTTCGCCAAGCTGGAACTGGCTGTCAGTATTACTTGCCAGCGTTAAATCACCGTTGATGGAGAGAATGCCCGTACCGTTGCCGCGATTGTCGTCGCCAGGGCGCAGCACGCTATCGGTGTTGAACACCACATCGCCGCCCAGCGTGCCGTATCCTCCCAAAGTTGCCCCACTCTGAACCGTCGTCTGGCCCGTTCCGGTTTGCACACCATTGATGATCAACGTGCCTTGCTCTACGTTGGTGTTCCCGGCGTAGCTATTATCGCCGCTCAGGCGTGTCAATCCGCTCCCTGACTGACGGAATGCTCCTGTCCCCGAAATCACGCTATTCAGATTGACCTCATCGGAACGGTTAACCGTCAGCAAACCGTTATCGGTGATATCCGTGGTTCCGGATAAACTGCCCGTGGTGCCGCCGTTGCCCAGCGCCACTTCCGACCCTGTGCCAATCAGCGTACTCCCGGTAAAGGTATTCTCCCCGAGCAGGATCGTACTTCCTCCACCAGTACGCTCGATACTGCCAGTGCCAGAAATAATACCGCCATAGGTTTGAATGCCTGCACCATCGAACGAGACCAGGCTGGTTGCACCCACGGTGGCAATATCATACTGACGAATACTCGCCATGCCGCTGGTGACACCATTATCACCTGTACGCAACGTCGCGCCATTGTTGACGTTGATATCTGCGGCACCAGAGAGAGCAAGATCCTGCATAATGCGTATATCTGTAGGATCGCCATCCAGGGTTAGTGTGCTCCACCCTGTTCCAATATTGGTCGCTGTCAGCAGGTCATCTGTGGCAAGCGAGCCAATCGTTGCCGATCCCGAGCTGCTGTGCGTCCCGTTGAATGTCAGTGTGCTGTTGGTACCGCCTTCACTCAGAACATGTCCTACTGCCGACAAGTTAACATCCCCAAAGGTTGCGGTATCATTTCCATCTACTCCGGTGAAAGTCACTCCTCCGGCAAAGTCACCTGCCGTAAAGCCAAATCGATCGTTACCGCCGCCAAGGGTAATTTCCCCCTGCGTCGTGCCGGCTGAAATTTGCATGACATCGTTGCCACTACCGGTAAGAACGACCTGTGCCGTATCGCTTGCGGCACGCAGACTGCCGGTATTGGTTACAGTGTTATTTGCCGTACCCGATGCGTCGATAACCGTGGCATCCTGGCTGCTGCTGATGATTATCCCGGAATTATTGATAGAACGGCTTGTCGTTGAGCCATTCAACGCAATCTGCGACTGCGCGTTCGTGGTGCTGGATGAAGTAATGGTTCCGTTGTTACTGAACGCGGCAACATTTTGCGCGAGGATCGTACTGCCCGTATCGCTGCTGGTCGTAATCACCCCGGCATTCGTCAGACTGGTCGCATTGGTCGCTTCTATTGCCGCACCCGCGGTTGTACCCATCGTAATGGCAGAACCGGAGTTTACATTGCCGGTCGTTCGCGCCAGTATCCCCGTGCTGTCTGCCCCATTACCATTGATGGTGTAACCGGTTCCGATGGTAAGGTTGCCGGAGGTTTGCGAGCCATCAGCCTGCATAAAGGCAAAGCCACTTCCACTACCTGAAACGTTGAGCGTGTTGCCGCTGCCCTCAGCGGTAAAGGTTACGGCAGTACGTATCGCCGGGCCATCGCCTGAATTAATGGTCACGTTGTTGAGGTTAATGTCGCTTGAACTGGCGTTATTATTAATGCCAGCGCCAGTTCCCGTTACATCAATCGTGGTATTGCTGGCATCGAACGAGGAAGCCCCCGTACTGTCAATGCGCACACCGTCTGCGCCGTTACTGGCGGTTATTTGATTCCCTGAACCGTTAACCGTAAGCGTTGCGCCGTCCCCTGCAAGTTGAACAGCGGCCAGCCCCCCGTTGGCGGAAACGGTGCCCAACTGGCTCACCGTGGCTCCTGCGCCCTGCACCCGCAGACCAATATTTCCGCTACCCGCTGCCCCAGAAACGGTAATAATGCCATCGTTATTCAGCAGCCCGGCATTCTGGATATCAACGCCAATATTGTCGGTTCCGGCGACACTCACCGGCGCCGTAACCGTGGCCTGCCCATTGTTATGCAGTAGAATTCCGGTACTGCTGTTGCCAAGAAGGTTAATTGCCGCTCCGGCATTCAGCGTCAGGTTACCCAGATAGCCGACGTTATATCCGACAATCCCTGACTGTCCTGCATTCGACGCGATCACTGCGTCTGAAACCACGCGTGTTTCACGCGGTTCAGGATCGATGGTGGCATCGATATTATAATTGCGCCCATCCACCATCACTGCGGTGGTGTTGTCTCCCGCCAGGGTGATAGCGCCATCGGTGATAGCCCCTTCGGCCCCTCCGGTCACCTTAACGCCGATCGCATTATTGCCTGAGACAGTAACAGAGGCTGCACCTGTTGTGAGCTGCGTGGCAACATCATCTGAAATATCTGTATTGTTGAGATCGTCAACTCCGTTGGCGAAAACACCCGTTGCTCCCTGGCCTGATACGATCAGATCGTAGCTGCTGCCCGTACCGGTATCGCCGGTGAAGGTCGCTCCGTGATCAACCGCAAACAAAATTGACTGTGCTTGCGCGTTATCTGTAATGGTGGCGTTAGTAATGTTGATGCTGGCACCCTGCCCCCAGGCGTAATACCCAATCTGTTGTGTATTTTCAAAAGAGAGCGAGGCCTGGGATCCGATATCAATGGTTGCGTTACCCCGCGCATGCACACCAATGGCCCCGGCGGAGAGCAGCCTGATATCGGAATCGAGCGATACGGAAGCTGCACGCCCGTTGAGTCCTTCGGCATAGACAGCGTAATTACGATAGGTATAGGGTTGGTTATCTGTACCGCCGGTATCGCCCGCGCTCCCCACGGTAATGGTGCTGGCGTCGGTTGAGGTCAATGACGCATTGGCCGTTTGAGCCAGCACGTTAAGAGCAATATTGTTATCACCATCGACAAAAATATCGCCGCTATTGGTCACCGCCCCGCCGTTATCTTTCACATACATGCCGTAATTGGCCGCTGCATAAACATCACCGCTGGAGGCAGAGGTCAATACACCCAGGACGTTAATCTGACCGTTGTTGGTCGCGTTTTCTGTCCCCCCGTTAATCATCATGCCAGCCGCATTGCGGGTGTTATCGAGCAGAGTTATCACACCAGACGTGCTGTTAACCATGTCCCCTTTACCGGTGCTGTACATAGCCGCGCTAAGATCGCCGCTGCCGACAAGGTTAACAGGATCAGGCTCAGCCATTGATGAAGTAACGGGCGATCCGCCAATAAAAATACGGCCATCGTTGGTGACCGTGCCGGTCGAGTCGCTGTAGATAGCATATCCCCCCGCACGACCATCCGGATTAGTGGCATTACCTGTTACGGTGATGGTTCCTGTTGCGGCATTCAGGATGGAGCCGTTATCCCCGACAAGCATCCCCCAGGCGTTATGGGTGGCGTTGTTGGTAACTGCAACGTTAATCAGTCCGTTGTTGGTTAGGGAGGCGTTGGTCAACCCGACCATTCCTGCGCCGCCATAGTTACTGACATTTTGATTACTGCCATCTTTTTCGAGGAAGAGTCCGGCATTCAACACGCCATTGTTTATTGCGGTAGCGTATTCCGCCTGCATACCCACGGTCAGAGGGCTACTGGCACTGCTTCGCCAGGCATTGATAGCACCATTATTCGTGATCACACCGCCATCAAAGGCATCCATCACCGCCGAGGCACCATCCACTGCCAGACTGCTGGTTTCGGTCACCGTGCCAGTGGCCCCTGTGCCGTTAGCATAAATAACCCTGAGATCCCCCCGTGCCCAACGTAGCGTTATTGCTGTGTGCCGTGCGATCTTCCCATACGTTATAGGTCAGATTAATGGATGTGCTCTGCGCCTGATTCAGCAACCCGGAAATGATGTTGTTATAAACGGTCTGCGCTTCCACTGCGGAATCGATGGTTTCGCCCTGAACCTGCGCGCCTGCGGTTAGCCAGTACTGAACCTGTGGCTTATCCTCATAGGCCCCCTGTCCGGTTAGATAATCATTCACATCAGCAATATCAGCAGAGGATGTTATATCAAACGTACGTTCCCCGACTTGCACCACTCTACCACCCGGTAATGCCGTATAGTTTGGTAATGTCAGGGTGTAATTGTATTGCGTGCTTTGCGCCCCGACGCTCTGGGTCTGTCCACTGATGACAGCCGCAGGGCGGAAACGGATATAGTTATCAGAAAGCCAGTTGATGACACTGGCAGAGCCTGATGCGTCAGCCCTTGCCAGCGTAGAATTTTTGGTTAGTAGATCGAGAGTGTTTTCTGGCGCCGCAATTGGCGTGGCGGCAGTGGTATCTGCCCCGACGTTAATATTCGCCGAGCCGCCAAGGGAATCCACTTCGGCAATGCCAAACTGATTCATAATCCGCACTGAATCCGGATCGTAAACCGGCAACTCCATGTTTCCAACAGGAACATCATCCCCGGAAACGAAAGTAGCTGAATCATAAATACTGATTACCTGGTAGCTGCCATCCAGGCCCGGAATCTCAACGTTCAACTCCTGATTCTGCTGCGGATTTGCCGGATTTGGTGAGTAGGTATATTCGGAAATATTATCAGCGGTTAATGGTGTAACTATGCCCTGCGAATCCGTTGCGCTAATGGTTAATATGCGGCTTCCCTCCGGAGCGGCCGCGCCGGGTAACGCGTTGGTTAGGGTGACCGCCCGGCTCGTGACGCCACTTCCTGACGTCACATCAGGAAACTGCGGCAAAGGTCCAAGTATATTAAGCGTGGTGCCCGCTGCGTAATGATTAGGTAAGTTTTGACCATCAATGCTAAACGCAACACCCGTTTCAATAACAGTGTCATAGTTGTATGTGGGATCGGTTGAAAAGAGGTAATCAGGATATACGCGCAGGCGATATTTCACCTGTACAAATTCCTCAGTTGCTGTATGCCATACCCGGTTCACATACCCAGCGTTTGACGGCTCAGAATAGCTTTATCACTTCCGGACGAGGCGAAGTTGATGGTGCCCAACGTATTGAAACTTTACGTTACCTGCCGGTCTCGGCAGGCGAGATAGTGCTTCCACCGATAAAATTGCGGTGGTGGGATACAACGCATCTTCAGTGGCACTTAGCCGAGTTACCCGGGAGTCGCTATACCGTCAGCGCGGCAACCCGTGCCGGTGCTGAATCAGTGCTGAAGGGGAAAACGAACACCCCTGCCGGCATCATTGCGCTTTTTATCGTGCTGGCCATCGCGGGTTGTGCGACGCTCTGGTTTTTACGTCACACGTTTCGCCGCAGCTTTTATTTTGTCTGTAACCAGTACCGTCGATTCTGGAAACCCACAGCACTTCCGGGACAGGTCCCTTAAAACAGGAGTCATTTATGAAACGTGTGTTGCTTAGTCTTGTGTTAACCAGCCTGTGCGGTTCTGCAATAGCCGAGCACCTTTCGGCCTGGAATGATACCGCAGCCAAAAAGGCCATTGTCAAGTGGGTGGAAAATGCAACTGATGCCGATCGTTCAACCTTTATTCCGCCTGAAGAAAGGTATGTTGTTTTCGATAATGACGGAACCTTATGGCCAGAAGCCCCGCTCACGTTCCAGATCCAGTTTGCCCTTGATGAGGTAAACCGCCTGGCACCGCAGCATCCTGAATGGGCGAACGATCCCCTTGTACAGTCGGTTCTTAACAACGATATCAAAGCCGTCGCCGCCGCAGGCGAACCCGGACTGATCAAGCTGCTGGCGTTAACGCACAGCAATATTACGACCACCGAATTTAATCAGCGCGTGGCAAACTGGATTTCTTCGAAAAAGGATCCGCGCTTCGGCTGCGGTTACGATCGCCTGGGTTATCAGCCGATGCGCCAGCTGCTGGACTATTTGCGCGAGAATGGCTTCAAAACCTGGATTATCTCCGGCGGTGGCATTGACTTTATGCGGGTGCTTTCGCAGAAGATGTATGGTATTCCGCCTGAACAGGTCGTCGGCTCTTTTGCGCTCGGGGAATTTGCGCTCACCGGGGACGGTACAGAGATCAAGAAAACTATGCAGGGCGCGTTTAACGATGATGCGACCAATAAACCGGTCGCCATTCATCTGTTTATGGGGCATCGGCCCGTAGCGGCCTTTGGCAATAGTGATGGCGATCTTGCCATGATGCAATATACGGCGGCGAATCCGAGGGCGAAAACATTCGGTCTTATCGTCCATCATACTGATGCGCAACGTGAATATGCCTATGACAGCCATCCTCCGGCCAGTGGAAAACTGGTTGAGGGATTACAGGTCGCAAAAGAAAAAGGGTGGACGGTGGTGGATATGCAAAAGGACTGGAAAACGGTATTTGATCCTGCGCAGTGTCCTGCTATGGAAACAAAGTAATATTGGCACTGATTGTGGTCATAGAAATATGGCCGCAACGGGAAAAATTAATCCTACTGCGCCAGGCTTACTCATAAAAGTACGGAAGCTCACCATAGTCGACTATAACGTTCCTGAATTTTACAATTATAGCATCAATGATATCTTTACTTATCATGACATGAGTGGCCATATCTTTGTTGAAAGCAATAGAGTAATAGTTATCGGCTTGGTGTTTTTCGAACTCATCCGAAATGACTTGTTGAATAATTTGCCGGTTCCGGCCCTGCTCATTTCTTAATTTTACTGACGCTTTCGAACAACCTTAACTTCTGACGGATCGGCTCAGGCATCATGTACTGCACGCGCTGAGTGCCAGTCTGGATCATTACAAAGAAACGTCGGGTAAACCCTACAATATCAATTATTCTTTTGGCGAACTGATCAATAACGCAGACCAGTATGCGACGCTGACGGAGATGATCGGTTAATATGTTGGAGTCATGTACCTGCAAAAAAAGAAAAAACCTGTCACAGAAAGCAGAATCATGATACCTCCTTTCCGCCTGACCCGTCCCCGGATCCGTGTTTCAGCCGTACAGCAAAGAACACTTTTTTTGATTTGATGACGTATACAATCATTTTTAGCTGCGTCCTGCTCAATAATCTCCTAATCACAACAACTCTACTTTCTGGTGACTCATCAGCAATGATCCTTCTTGTCCTCTACCAGGATCCGAAAAAAGCTAAAGTCGGATCTCAAGACTACAGCCGGACCTTTATGGCTAACATGCCGGAGATGGAAGCTGGGGAGTAAGCTGATATAATGATGTAAGAACATATCTTACATTAAGAGACGGAGGGGTTATGGCCCGTACGATGACGGTGGACGTGGGTGATGAGCTGCGTGAATTTATCGATTCCCTGGTTAAGGCCGGTGATTACCGTACCCAGAGCGAGGTCATGCGTGACGCGCTGCGTTTACTGCGCGAGAAGCAGGCTGAATCACGCCTTCAGGAACTGCGCGACCTCCTAGCCGAAGGTATCAGCAGCGGCGAGGCAAAACCATGGAACAAGGATGCATTCCTGGATAATGTCAGGGCCAGGGTGGCAAATGAAAGAAATTGAGCTGACACCGAAAGCAGAAGAAGATCTGGAAGCAATCTGGGACTACAGCTTCCGACAGTTCGGGATTGTTCAGGCGGATGCGTATATTGGGCGTATCGCCGCGGTGTTTGATGTGCTGGCCATGCATGACATCGGCACGCAACGCGCGGAGCTGGGAGACAATATCTGCTCGCTGCCGGTGGAACAGCACATGATCTATTTTGTGCCATCGCATTCGGTGGTTACGGTCATACGTATTCTCAGCCAGTCTCAGGATACGGCGCGGCATGAACCCTGGAGATAACCGGATTGGAAATAAATCACAATATAATCAATTGCTTAGTTCGTGTAATCTATCTTATGTTAAATAATGAGTGTTGTGATAACATAAAAATGCTTCTGCGCTTTAATACCTCCATATGCAGGCCAGCCTAAGAGTTATGATATGCTTGTATCCAGCGTCGTAACCGCACCGGCGCTGTAGTGTAGACGATTCTGTTGCCAACGCATAATTAACAGAAGCATGTGGCTATAATTTTTTTACCCCTATATCATAATCTAATGGGTCTACTACATTTTCGATCTTTCCTATTTGTGATAAATCAAACCCTGATATCAAACTATTTATGTTAGCATCAGGATAACGAAGATCCTTGATTACCCGTACTTCTGTAGGATGACCGGTGTTATCAATATCAGTAACCCATGCGAGAAACCCTCCAGAATATTTTACCAGGCATCCAATCGGGTAAATCCCGTATAATTGAATATAATATACCAACCATTTTTTTTCATATGAATTCTGTTGCTGATTTACAATGCGATACACGTCTAGAGGCGTATTCGCTGGCGAGCCATTACGTCGGAAGGATAGCTTTTCAATAACTTTCAGCACTGAGATTAGTCTTATTACAGGCGCCATTTGTTGGTGCTTCTTTCCTGATGGATATCCGGTGCCATCAATTCTTTCATTGGCATCCTCAATAACTCTCCTGCAGACGGCACTGGGTTCCCAGCCTAACTCTTTAAATTTATCTAAAATAACTTTTACATGTTCCTTTAGTATGTTTCTTTGCTCAAACGTTAAACTTGAACTTAAGGAGGGAAGTTTGTCACTAATTAGAAGGGGCTTCCCGAGGTTATGCAAAAGTATACCCAAAAGAGTTTCTTTTAACTCTGAAGCGTGAGGGTTATGGATTAATATAATATCTGCAAAGCGTGATGCAACATTGATAGAGTGCCGAACCCAGCCAGGCTCCTCTCTGATAAAAGACAAGGAGTAAAAGAACTCTTTTCTGTCATGGGTTAATAACCCAAGCAGAGCGTCAACACAATCATAAAATATTTCTGCAGAGAAGTAATTCTTAGTTTTGATATACATTAAACCAACCTGAAGTTGATTTGCTATATCTATAATACCTTTTTCCATTGGCGTTTGATGTGCTCTTTTCTCTCGTTCCAGAGTTTCTTTTAGTAAAAAGTTCTTCTCACCTGAACCAGGGATAAACAAAGGTGATTTGGTAATGTCATGACCAGACATACCACTCAGGAAAGCTAATTCCCTTTCAGATTCTGTTACCATATGAAACAATGCGTCGTATTGTTTTGGAAGTAGATTAATGAATTCCACACCAGCAACGACATAACCATGCTTTCCAAAAGACCTTATATGCCGAATTACACCCTCGGATGAAAAAGTTTCACCATTTGGAAAAGAAAGGTATATTCCCTGTATTTTTTTGTTAATATCAATTGCTTCACTATCCTTTAATTGTAGCTCAAGGAGGCACCCGCCAATAGACAGATTTTTTACTTTAGCGGTAATATTAAGAAAATGCGTAAATATCTCTATCCTTGCTCTGCAGCTCATCCCAAAAATAAAAGGGATTCTCACAGCTCCACGCCTGTCATGAGTGAAAAATGATTCTGGCAATATGCATTCTACGCGGCAAATATTATTATCGCCTTTACTTAACGAGGCCGGAATATTACTTAAACTATATCCCTCTCTTTCTGTAGGGGGGGTGCCTTTAATTATTTCAATATCAAGACTCAGGTTACCATCATTCAAGTAAGGCACCAGTTCTTCTTTTGATGCATAAACATCAAGAACTAACATGCCTTTCAACGTATTCAGTTCCACTACATCAGCGGATAGCGACTTGGGTGAGGTTTTTGAAAAAATTAAAACAGAATAGTTCTGTTTCAGAAGTGATTGTATGAAGAAAACTGGCGGCGGTAGTGTTTTATTCGTTATTTGCATATGCATAAGCTCAAGCTCAAATATTAAGAGTCATCCGTCATTATCTATGCTCAACTGAAACATGGCGCTGGCAAAATCGCAGATTGTTATCCCATCCAGCTTATTACGTTAATGATATATTATTTATACAACTTATCAAGGTGTTTAAAAAAATTTGATGTCCCGTCATGATTCAAGTTTGAGTTAAGTTCGACTGCTTTTGGTTACCCTAAACGAATGCACTAAACCCGGCATATCTTGCTGCATAATGCACTGGGGATTATTACAATAACGTTTATTATGTGATCGCTATCCACCTCCCAAAAACCACTGCTTAACTTTACAATACGGAATAACTCACAAAATCTGCTTTGTCAGCAGCAATACAGAGGCTTATACGCATAACCCCTGCTATACAGAGCAGTTATGTTGCCGGTAATTTTACTGTGAAGGTAACTGTGTCACCGTCCATAAAAACCTGTAGCGTACCGTTATGGGCCTGGACGATGGCTCGAGCAATAGAAAGCCCCAGACCGGCACCGTCCGTATTTTTCGGGCGTGACGAATCGACCCGGTAAAACCTGTCAAAAAGTCGGCTTAAACTTTTCTGCGTGATGCCTTCCGTACGGTTAGATATGTGAATACATCCCATCCCGTCCTGCTGCTCTGCCCTGATCATTATCGCTGTGCTGTCTGAAGAGTATTTTAGAGCATTGGTTATCAGGTTAATCAGCGCCCTGCGCAACATCAGACGATCGGCTTTTAAGCTGGCATCACCTTCGAGTATCATTTTTTTGTCATTTTCTGCGGCCAGTGGCTCGAAGAATTCAATTAGTTCTTCGATTTCTGTCTTTGCAGAAAGCGTTTCACTCTCCATCGCGAGCAACCCATTTTCAGATTTAGCCAGAAAAAGCATGTCGCTGCTCATTCTGGCAAGCCGGCTCAGCTCTTCCAGGTTAGAGAAAAGCACTTCACGGTAACTTGCGGCGTCACGCTCCCGGGACAGGGCAACCTGCGTCTGCATCATCAGATTACTTAAGGGCGTACGCAGTTCATGAGCAATGTCAGAGGAGAAATCTGACAGGCGCCTGAAAGAGCCATCCAGTCTCTCCAGCATGGCGTTGAACTCGGCTACGGTAGGTATGAGCTCCGCAGGAACATGTCGTTCTGGCAGGCGCTCACCGAGGTTATTAACGGTAATGGCTGAAGCCAGCCGGTTTATTTCATTCAGAGGCCTGAGTCCTATACGAGTGGCGAACCAGCCCAGGAGGACAGAAAGAAAAATCAGTCCGCCGTTAAACCACATCAGCCACTCTTTCAGCTCCACGATAAATTCATCATGAAAGCCGGTATCGATGGCGGCCGTTGCCAGCACATCCTGATGCCAGCCCGTGCGCCCCGCGTCTATTTTTTTTATCATGACGTTATAGCGCCAGCCGTTTTCCTCCAATGTCTGCAGAACGTTCAGCTTCCTGGTCGCTCCGGCAAAGCGGTCAGGCGGAACCGGGAAACCGGGTGAGACATACGCGGCGAGTATTTGACTATCGGCAGTGCTGATCGACAGATAAAGTCCGCTGTGGCCTACCATGGCGTCGGCAAGCTTGCGGGAAATTCCGGCGCTATCAGGCTTTCCGGCTCGGAATTCACTTTCCAGCAGTTCTGTAGCCAGTTCAAGCTTACCGGCCAGCAGCGTAAGATCCTGGCTTCGAAAGTAACTGCCCAGCGCGGCAACCAGCAGCATACTGGTAAGCAGCCAGACGGACATCATGGCACCGGCAAAAACCAGGCTTAGCCTGGAAGTCAGAGACCAGTTACGTTTCATCTTCACGTATCTCCAGCACGTAGCCAATACCGCGTACGGTATGGATTAGCTTCGGTCTGAAGTCATCATCCACCTTACTGCGAAGCCGCCGGACAGCCACATCAATCACGTTTGTTTCACTTTCAAAATTTATATTCCAGACCAGAGAGGAGATCAGACTCCTTGGCAGAACTTCCCCACGACGCTGCAGCAATAACTCAAGCAGAACAAGCTCTTTTGTGGACAGATGAATTTTTTTGCCTGACCGGCTGACGCTCCGGCGGGATACGTCCATCACAAGGTCAGCTATTTCGTACATGCCGGATGACTGAGAGCGGTTACGCCTGAGCTGAGTCCGGATACGAGCCAGAAGCTCGGCAAAATCGAACGGCTTGAGCAGATAATCATCAGCCCCCAGATCCAGGCCTTTGATTTTCTCGCTGACGTTATCCCTTGCGGTCAGAAACAGGACGGGCTCTTCATGGCTTGCCATTCTCATCTGCCGGATAATGTCCCAGCCGTCAAGAGAAGGCAGCATAACGTCAAGAATAATCAGGTCATAGCGCTGCTGCAGGATATGCTCCAGCCCCTGGCGGCCGTCATTCACAAGGGTGACGTCATACCCGGCTTCCTGAAGGCCCAGTTTCAGGTAAGTGCCGGTTTTTATTTCATCCTCGACAATAAGAAGAGTGGTCATGGTATAAGGATCCTGTTGTTGAGTGTCATTACCCCATGTCGTTACCGGGCGGCAGCGTGCCGAGCCAGGCAACGGTCGCCAGAATCAGGATGGACACACTGAACTCTGTGATAATACTTTTGCGCATCAGCGCAATCCCTGTTTTATAGTGTCCCTGACCGGGTGCAATTCCCAGCGCGGGTACAAGCCGGAAACGGTTCGCGGTTGCCAGCAACAGCATGACACAAAACAGGATAGTCTTAACCAGCAGAAGCAGCCCGTAGTTGCTGCCCGGCAGAGAGTTGACCGGGTCTTCCACAATGAAGAATAAATTAATCACGGCAGTGATGACGATACTCAGCACAATCACCGTTCCAGCCCGGGAGAAACCCGACAGGGCTTCTGTCAGCAGCCGGACGTGGCTGACCGTCTGCACCTTTTTAAGACTTAACAGAATGGCAAAGGCTGTCAGCGCCCCCACCCATGCACCGGCTGCTGACAGGTGGATGATGTCGCTTAACAGATGAAGATAATAGCTTAAGTCGTCATTCATGGCCGCATGGCCGCCCCATGCCAGGGTTGCCAGCGCTATGCCTCCGGACAGTGTGAGAACGTAACGCGACAGAACGGCATGGCGCAGGCGCAGGCCCAGCCCGATGAAGGCCGCGACGAGTGCGGCAAGCCGGATAACCCAGCTGAGACCGACTGCTGTCTCATCGATAACCATCCCTATAATGTGGAGAGTAATTTCACCTGCGTCGGTCACGCCACTCATCGCCTGCGCAACCAGCAGCATATTCGCCAGCGACAGCAATATACCGGCAGATATCAGAATAAAGAAGAACGACCAGAAGCTGAATAAAGACACTGATCTTTTAAGCCTCCCCTTTACTGCATACAGTTCAAATAAAGGCAGCCCGAACAGAAGCATAAGGTCAAGGTAAAGGAAAAAACGGAGGACAATAAAAGTCTGATCGTTCATGGCATTATTTCACGCTGAAGCTGACGTTACCGGTGCGCGGGTGTGTATCGGAAGACACCGCACGCCACTCCACCTTGTATGTTCCGGGCACAAGAGGTTTGGCTGGCGTGATCACCATAGTTTTGGGGTCGCCACCGGCGGCCACTTTTGCTGCAACCGGCATCGGAGCATGAGAGGACATGCCTGGCATGGCAGTCATGACGAGGCGTGCACCAGAAAATTTTGTGACCAGATTTTCTGTAAAGTGCAGTTCCACTTTTGACGGTGCTGTCACCTGCGCTTTATCAGCAGGAGAAGAAGAAGCCAGTTCCGGATGCGCCTGCGCAGCAAAAGCAGCAACAGAGGCGGCAACAGCGATGACATAGCCGGCATAATTATGTTTCATTTTCATACCTGTCTTGTTTGTTAGAATTAACTGCATCAGAACCATACCCGGGCACCGAGAAGGAAACTAAATTCATTGTCTTGTTCTCCTTCACAGGTCGCCATGTTGGCCGTGTTGCCATAAAGCTGACGCCACGACACGCCCATATAAGGCGCAAACTCACGCTTCACTTCGTAACGAAGCCGCAGGGAAAGCTCGGTAGCGGACAGTCCTTTCCCGGTTTCACGCATCCTGTCATCCTTTCCGTAAAAATTGGCTTCAAAGGACGGCTGCAGGATAAGCCGGTTGGTCAGCAGCATGTCATACTCTGCCTCAAACCTGAGTGCAGTGCGTCCCTGCTCACTGACAAAGGCGGTGAGCTCAGTTTCCAGGTTGTACAGCGGCATCCCCTGAAAGCCTGCGGCGGCCCATGCCAGCGGCCTGCCGGGCTTAAAGTCCTGTCGTGCACCCGCGACCACGTCCCACCAGGGTGAAATGGCGTGCCCCCACAGAGCCTGAACCTCTGCCGATTCGGTTTTTCCGTCACTGAGTTCCCCTTCACTACGCAGCCAGAGGCGCTCAATATCCCCGCCGACCCAGCCGCTGACGTCCCAGCTGAACCCACTGGCTTTATTATTTTTCTGCCATTCAAGTTTATCGGCCAGCAGATATCCGTTCACGCTGCTGTCATGCACCTTATGCCCATGCACGTCCGGAAACGCAGCCTGACGGTCCGCGTCCGTCAGCGCCGGAATGGGCGTTCTGCTTTCAGTCGGGGCAGCAGGCTGCATGGATTCCATGCCCTCCATCCCGGACATGGGCTCCATGTTACTCATCGCGGAATGGTCCATGTTCGTCACAGTCCCCATATCATGCCCCTGCATGTCATGCAGAGCTTCAGCGCGGGCATCGGGAGCCACGGTAAATGCACTGACGGCAACGGCTGTGAAAACCAGGAGTCCGGCCACCGACCGGAAAAAGTCATGTTTCATATCACCACGCTCAGGCTCTGACATCAGAATTATCTCATTCATTAACCCGGATTACCCGGAACATGCCAGTTTCCATATGGAAAAGCAGGTGACAGTGGTAAGCCCAACGGCCCAGTGCATCGGCCGTCACACGATAGCTCCGGCGTGTACCAGGCGGGATATCAATGGTGTGTTTCCGGACCAGAAAATTTCCTTCTTCATCCTCAAGGTCACTCCACATTCCGTGCAGATGAATGGGATGCGTCATCATGGTGTCGTTGATCAGCACAATGCGGACACGCTCGCCATAACGGAGCGTAATCGGCTCTGCATCGGAGAACTTGATGCCATTAAAAGACCAGGCAAATTTTTCCATATGGCCGGTAAGGTGCAGTTCAATGGTGCGTGAGGGCTCGCGTCCGTCCGGATCTTCAAAGATACTTTTCAGGTCAGCATAGGTCAGAACCCGGCGGCCATTATTCCTTAAGCCGATACCCGGGTCACTGAGCTTCGGAACGGGCATCATGGTCTGCATGTCAACCAGAGGATTGTTTGTTTCTGAGGCCGGATGCATCTGCATGTCCCCCATACCTGACATGTGACCGTTGTCCATACCGTGCATCTGTCCGTGATCCATATTCCCCATGCTGCCATGATCCATTCCCCCCATTCCCATATCATCCATGGTGAGCCAGGGACGCGGATCGGTGGGAGGAACCGGGGCAGTCAAGCCTTCACGAACGGCAAGCGTGCCCCGTGCATACCCGCTTCTGTCCATGGACTGGGCAAAGATGGTGTAGGCATCCTGGTGAGGTTCAACGATGACATCGTAGGTTTCAGCTACGGCAATACGGAACTCTTCCACGCTGACAGGGGTAACGTACTGTCCGTCTGCAGCCACCACGGTCATTTTCAGGCCGGGAATACGTATATCGAAGTAGGTCATGGCAGAGCCGTTGATAAAGCGGAGGCGGATTTTTTCGCCTTTGCGGAACAGCCCGGTCCAGTTTTTACCCGGGCCCTGACCGTTCATGAGGTAGGTGTATGTCGCGCCGCTGACGTCTGCAAGATCAGTTGGGTTCATTTTCATTTCTGCCCACATCTTCCGGTTGGCCAGAGTAGCACCCAGGCCCTTCTCCGTGGCATCACGGAAAAAATCACCGACGGTGGGCTTACCGAAGTTGTAGTAGTCAGACTGTTTTTTCAGTTTTGCCAGAACAGTAGTGGGATTATCATCTGACCAGTCGGTCAGCATAACCACATGCTCCCGGTCATACATAAACGGCTCTGGCTCAGCGGGATCAATGATAATCGGGCCGTAAACACCTTCCTGTTCCTGAAAACCTGAATGACTGTGATACCAGTAGGTGCCATTCTGCTGCACGCGAAATGAATAAATAAAGGTCTCATCGGGTTCAATACCGTGGAAGCTTAGGCCGGGTACGCCATCCATGTTGGCTGGAAGAATAATGCCGTGCCAGTGAATGGATGTTGTTTCTTTCAGACGATTTTTAACCCGCAGTGTGACAATATCTCCTTCTTTCCAGCGCAGCAGTGGGCCCGGCAGACCGGCATTGATAGTTTTGGCATAGCGTATGGTGCCGGTGATATTAACGGGCGTTTCAGCGATAAACAGATCGAAATCGTTACCTGTAAGCATATGGGGTTGTACCATACTTACCGCTGAGAAAGCGTTGAACGTCTTTATACCAAAACCGCCGACAATGCCGGCTGCAGTGATCCCTTTAATAAAATTACGTCGTGAACTTTTAAGCTGCATAACTGTGCTCCAGCAAAAGGCAGGTTGTCCCGGAAGAAACTTTCCCTGCCTTTTAAGCAGAAATTAAGTAGCCCGGCCAGAAATCATGCTTTTGTTGCCGTAAAAATATCACACATCAAATCACAACCTGATTACATTTGTGTCATGTTGATACTGTCTGTGTAATAGAAAATCAATACGGTAGTCTCCTGTTCGGATATTGTAACCACCGCAAGTCAAGAATTATCTATAAGACTCACAATGAAGAAATCAAAGACGTTCAGCCCCTTGATGGCACAGTAACCACCAAGGGGTGGTCAAAATAACCCTAAAAGGGTATTAAAAAAATTACAAACAGATTTGATATTTTCCAGGAAGAATCTACTCTAAAAAAATGGACAGTTAACGAAATGAGAGAAAAATGCAGGTAATAGTTATTCCAAAGGAAAGCGCGCCTTTTTTATACACGATGCCGGAGTATGAAAGTGTGTTTCTGTATCAAGATGGTAAGGGAAATGTACAGGTACTGGACGTGAATATGCATTTCCTTGAAAAGGAAGATAAAAATGTTTCCACAATCATCACTGCTTCAGAAAGGATGATTACTGATACGGAGTTGAAGAAGCTCGTCAGCCAATTACACTACCCGACTTAATGTAAAGTTTTGTGTAAGTATGTAATTTACCAGGGTGGCGGTATATTAAGCACGAATAGTGTATTATGATAAAATATCAAGTGTTCTCACCAAGTCTCATAGTCTGCGTTGCATACGGAAGGAACCATGCGGCCATTTTTAAAGGTTGTATGAATGTATTCAGTTTCTGCCTGTCTTACAGATATTCATTATCTAAACCTGTCATATCTTCTTCTCCTTCAGCGTATTTCCTGCACTCAGGAGGCTTCAGTGCTTGCCGGCGTTAACGGTGAACTGCTGGCGACCATAAGAGATCTGCCGTTGCCTAAACTGGCGTCACTGGCTGAAACTAACCAGCTGATTATAACAATCAGGCAGGATATACTGCTGCCCTGAAAATCAGTCTCTCACGGTACGCGACGAGAATGCAGGCTGTGTTATCCAGTCTGCATTCATTTTTTATTTAATATGATGAGCATAATAACGTTATCCTGATTAATCAGAACATCATACCTTGTATCATAAAATATGGTGTTTAGGTGTCTGAAGATTTTATCTGCCGCTACGGTATCTCCCCATGCTCTGTCACAGAGTTTCATACCTTGGTGCTGTAGAGTAAAGAAATGATAACGAATGCCGATATCATATGATTAGTGTCAGCCAGCAGGTAAGCGTCGCTGGCGGGAAACGATATACTGGTTTCCGTGATAAAGGTTCCCGGGGGAGTTGCATGGTGAGGCGTAAGATAAAGGGGTTGATCAGACCAGTAAAATGGAAGCATAACCTTTCCGTTCTCATTTTCTCATTATTTTTATCTGGTTTGCTCTTTTTTCTGGCATTCGAGGGCGTCGCTTACCTCATTTTCCGGGATAAAATAAAAGACTACACTTCTGATGTTCTCGTTCGCGCAGAATCCCTCCTGATTCAGCTCGAGTCTGTACGGATTGCAGCAAAGACCGGGCCGGAGACTGGCCGATGGCCCTGCTCTCATGAAAACCTCCGTCATCTGCAGGTGGTTGTCTGGCCCTACCCGCTGATTAAGGACGCAGGCTACACCACAAAAAACGGATTAATCTGTAGCGCACTGTGGGGAAGCCTGTCCACACCTTTATCCCTGGAGCGATTCGATAAAAAATGGTCTTCGCGGGGAGGGTTGTGGCTCTTTGGTGTTAAACTCCATGACGATATCACTGCCGATGCCTATCTTGCAGAAAATGTAATGGTTATTGTCTCCCCTTTTGTGTTCAGACGATTTGAAACTGATACGCATACAGAAAATTTCAGCGCAGTTGTCGGTAATCGCAAGCATGACGGACACTACTTCAAAATTGGACCTGATGCTGCTTTTCTGGATCAGCATGATGGCGTTCCTCCGAAGTTCAGAGTGTTCAGAGCATGCAGCCTTCAGTATGATCTCTGTGTAGCCGGGGGGGGATACTTTACGGGGGTGCTTTCTGGACACTGGAGTATACTGATGCTGATGGCCGCAGCGTCAGTAATATCCGGATTAATGATTTATATTATCATTATGAACCGTACAGAGCTCAACAGCTCCCTTTCCTTAAGATTCTTAAAAGCATTAAGAAATAATGGATTATCTCTGGTATATCAGCCTATTTACAGAATTAACGGGGAAAATCTCTGCGGATTTGAAGCCCTGCTCAGATGGAAGGATGAAAGACTCGGAAATATTGGCCCTGATGTTTTTATCCCCCTTTCTGAAAAGCAAGGATTGCAGGAAGACGTGACATTATATGTTATTAACCATGCCATCCGGGAGTTCATCCATACGGCCATACAGGAAAAGATATTTCTGAGCGTGAACATTAATACCAGCGATCTTGATTCCGGAAAGTTCAGGGACACACTTATCGCACTAATTTCTGAATACAACATACCATCCGGAACAATCCTTCTTGAAATTACCGAACGTCAGGGGGGGGATTTTGAGGAGATGAAAGTACATATTGAAAATTATAAAAAGTATGGAGTCAGGTTTGCTATAGATGATTTTGGTACAGGATATTCTAACCTGAATGTTTTTACAGCACTCGATGTTGATGAAATTAAAATAGACAAATCACTGACGGATGCTATCGGCACAGAATCGCTGAGTTACAATCTGCTTCCAGGTTTATATGAAATGTTCCGAAATATTTCTGATAAAATTGTGTTTGAAGGGGTGGAAACGCAGGAGCAGGTGAATTATCTGAAGAAGTTCTGGCCACAGAGTAGTGCTCAGGGGTGGTATTATTCCCGGGCGCTGCCACTTGCAGAAGCGACAGAACTTATCAGCCGACATTATACAAAATAAATTGAACAGAACTTAGTTATATGCTGCCAGATGCTCCTGGCAGTCAGAAGCTCAGGGGAGATAAAACTCCCTGAGGTGTCTTATCTGTCTCCCGCGCTCATCAAAATTATCCTCCCTGAGCCAGACTATCAATGCATCATTTATCCCGGGCCAGCCACCGGAAGTTACAGAGAAAAAGGAATTATCTTCAGAATAACCTTATGTGATTTTCTTGTCACTCAATAGCCCAGCCTGCTCTCTGATTTGATGGCTTCTTCATTATAAACATTTGTTCTCCATTCGCCTCTTCTGTAGCCAAGTTTATTAAAAAAGAGAGACAGAACAAGGTAGATACTTTCAGTGTACACTCTTGTTCTTTTCATTTTAGGAGTCCAGTTGACATCAGCAAGTTCAAAAACACCATCATCACAGTCAATATTCTCTACCGAGAATATCCCCTTGACGAGGTTATCATTTTTATCTGTCACTGCAAGATGAACAGAATGACTGCATTCACTCATTTTTTAAAAGTATCGTGTAGTATAGATTGTGGTTTATTGTGACTGAGGTAGGTTCAGTCCCTGTCATCATCAATACTATGCCATTCATTAAAGAGAGCTTCTGCATCTGCCCTTAATGATCTGAGCCGACACCATAGCCCATTCAGTTCTATACTTTCCGGCTTCTCCCGTCTGGACCAGTTTCTGGTTTCACGACCAGTTTTCTGTCCGAACCTGTTAGCACAATCCATAATAAACTCATGACAGCTATATAATCTATTGATATAGGTCAGCACAAAGAAACACACCATCTTTAGCTTCGCTAAAAGTTTATTTATTTTATGGCAGGCGCGGCTACGAAGATAAAAGAGTCCCTGCTGCTTAATACAGGCGGTATAATTTCGTCTAAATTGTGCTGATTTACTTTAAGTCACTATGACAGATGGTTGTATATGGCGCCGGGCGAAGGTTATCAGCTCCGTTTTTTTTAAATCCTTGAAGTTCACTCAAGACAGGCAGAAGGGAATGCTGAAAAATGTACAGTCGCAGCATTCCTTCCTCAAAAAAAAGCCCGCACGGGGCGGGCAAATTTTAGAATACTTCATTTTTAGTGTTTTACAGGCTATTCGAGATAACGATAACGCTGTATGACTCGACCGTCAACTCCTTACAGCATCATACTGATGATTTCTTTTTACGGTACATCTCTCTGTCGGCCTGTTTCATCATAAGTGAAACAGAGTTTAGTTTGTCTTTATCAAAAACAGCCACTCCGCCAGAGAAATCAAGTCTGTAGTCTGTATGTTTTAAATTATATTTTTTTACGGATTCGTTCATCTGCATTATAAACGTCTCACCTTCCTTTTTCGATGCTTCCGGGATGAGAACGGCAAACTCATCCCCACCCATCCTTGCAATGAAACCATTTTCACTTACTGTGTTCTGCAGTATTTCAGAAAAATCCTTCAGGGCTCTGTTGCCTTCCGCATGCCCGTAGGTGTCGTTGATTAGTTTGAAATCATTAAGGTCTATGATGATCAGGCAAAATGTTTTGTTATTCCTGAGCGATTTTCGCTGTATTTCGTCCGCTATCAGTGTGAAAGAGCGTCTGTTACAGAGCCCGGTCAAGGCATCAGTCGTTGCCTGGCTGATTATCCGGAATTCGTCTTCAACAATAAAAGCAAGGTCCTGCAGTAAGGAAAACTCATCAGCAGTAAATTCACGGGGTTTAGTATCAAGGATACAGATTGTTCCGGCAATTTCGCCGTCCGGCAGATGTACGGGATAGCCTGCGTAAAAGCGGATATTGGGTTCATTAAGCACCAGACGATTATGAGAAAAAGCTGGCTCACTGAGCGTATCGCTGACAACAAGCGGATGCCCGTTTTCAACCGCAACAGCACAAAAAGAATCAGTTCTCGGTGTGGATCTGATATCCAGTCCACAGGCTGATTTGAACCACTGGCGATCTCGATCAACCAATGAAATCAGCGCAACAGGAACCTGGAAAAGTTTTGAGGCGATCCTTGTCAGCCTGTCAAAACGCTCCTCAGTGTTACTGTCGAGGATGCCCATGGTATAGAGTGAATGTAATCTTTTTTCTTCTTTTCTGTCACGCATATCTTTATTCATCAGTAGAGAATCTGACGGCAGCACGGACACCGTTGCCGATAAATTGTTGGAAGGAAAGCAACTGTTATCATATTTTATTTTTTTATACAGTCAGATAACCCTGCTTAGATTATGACTGGTTGCTCTAATCAGTTAATAACGTATAAAATCTATCTTAAGACAGAGGGCCCGCCTTTTTATCATCAGCATCATGATTTGGCAATTCACTCTGTCTTTACTTTTGTAAATGTACGGGTCGGGTCTGAAAGCGCCTGATCCGGAAGGTATTTTTTATCATTGGGATTAGCCTGCCGTGAATGCTTCATCGGCAATATTTTTACCGCAGCCATTTCATGATAATAAAAAACTCATGTTTTCAAATGACATAGGTTGTACATGAACACCATAACTTCCGATGTTCATGATACTGTGCTGTACTCTTCTTACTGATTAGTTTGCTGATAGTAAAAATGAGTGAACGAGCGACAGGTGCACTTGTCAGATTTTTCAGCGCTGATCCATTTGATGAGAAAACGTAATAAACAAGTTGTAATAGGCAAGAGCAGCGTTATCTAAAAACCTCCCTCTCAGATGTTTTTTTGTATGTCTCACGGGGACTATCTGTATCACCACTCCCGATGGTATCGCTGAACAGGGCAAGAAAAGCTCACGTCTGGCATTACGCAAGCTTTTTGTATCAGACTGCAGCTAGCGGGCCCAGTCTTCCAGCGTGAGTCCCGGCACCCGCTCAAACCCCCCCCGTCCCTCGTCACCAGTACGGCACCGGCGGCAATGGCGTGCCCGGCGATCGCCGTGTCGTTCGGACCGATGGGCGTTCCGGCTGCAGCCAGGGACGCTTTCACTTCAGTGGTGGCATCCACAGCAGCCCGGTCCCAGGCCAGCACGGCATCGAGGCTGACGCAGAACGCATCGGCCAGTGCCTGCGTGGCGGGGCCGGACGCCCGTGCCGCCTGTGACAGTTCGGCCCAGGTGACGGCAGAGATCACGATACGGTGGCCGCGCAGCACCGCCTGCTCCAGTCGCGCGAGCACGGCTTCCGGCTGCTCGCGCAGGATGAACGCGCAGAAACGGGTATCAAGCATATACGTCCTGTTCACTGTTCACTCCTTCCTTTGTCGCTGACAACGTCCCCGCGCTCCGCCATAAACTCCGGATCGGCCCTGCCCATCATGGCGAATGAGCTCCAGCTCGGCCGGACGGGGCGCAGGATGATGCAGTTCTCTTCCCGGACGATCTCCAGCTCGCTCACCCCCTCAAAATCCAGATCGCGGGGCAGACGGATGGCGCGGTTATTGCCGTTTTTAAAAATAGATACGGTTCTCATGATTTTTCTCCCGGGTAAGTAAGGATATGTGATGCATATCTGGAATGAGGTTCATCACACCGGGTTTGTGCATATGTTCAGTGTAGGCAGATGTTCTGCACATGTATAGCTGCAGTATATGCAGATGATAAGCATATGCGTATGCCTGACCTATGCCGATGACCTGCAGATGGATATGTTAAGCCTATACTGTTTTCTCTTTTTTCCGTGGAGATCCGAAAAAAGGTAGTTCCGGATCTTCTTTCCGGCCTCCGGCGCGCAGCGGCCCATTATCCCAATATGTAGCGGTGTTATCATCTGCCTGTAACGCTATATGTTGTGTTCACTCCCTGCCCCATGTCCACTCACTTTCCACCCTAAAAGGGCGCTATGCTTATTCCGTGTGCGTGGTACACTTCCGGAAAGTTTTAATACGCCAGAAAATCGGATCTCACCGGAACGGCCATCCGGTAATTTACTAGTATGGTTATGTGCTTGTTTATTATTGAGTTAGCGACATTCATTGATGTAAAAATAAATTTGAGCATATTCAGGTTCGAGACTAAGGCATGTTGTCCACAACCAACTGTGTCATGCACCAAAATGTTGTTGCTAGCCTAGTAAATCAGTCTCAGATCCTGAATCCTCCTCGATAAATTTTGAATGTCGCCGCTACGTCTCCGTATATACCCACACGATGTATGAATACCCGCATAAATTACAGCCAGGTCGTTGTAACACATGAGAATATTGGCAATCTTAAAAGTTCCATTGCGCCTGCTGGTCCGTAGCAAAGAGTGTAGACGTTTACACATTCAGCCCATAAACCTCTTCATTTGCTATGTTACTCTGGACGACATAAAATACTCTTGCTCAAGGATAATAATCTAGGCCAACGTTATGATATCTATGCAATAATGCCTGAAAAAGAAAATTATTCTATGGCATCATATTCAGTATTCACTTGAAAGAAAACTTGGTAATTGTTTCTAGGGCTTCCGTTGAGAGTGTTTACAGACGGCGAGTTAGGCCATCTTCTTTATCCGAAGGTAAGTTTTGTGATTACAAACCTATGATCAGACCTTATGCGCATTTAACAACTTATAGGCTGTATTATTGTTTTAACACCCTATACGTTGTTAAATGTGTTTACAGATGCAATTATCAGGCGCAAGCACATCGGCTATCTTATATGAATACAACTTACCCGATAAAAAACCTTAACCAGTTACGTCCCATGTTGGTTGGTTTTCGCAAAGAAAATGGCCTCACACAGAAAGAGGTTTCTCAACGATTAGGAGTAACTCAGCAGGCCTATGCCAGACTTGAATCCAATCCTGTCAGCGCCAGTTTTGAGCGTTTATTTAGAGTTTTTAGCGTCTTAGGTGTTGAACTTAACTTATCTTCAATACAACACTCAGCCCCTATAGCTGAAGTGAAAAACGAATTTGACAGCTCTCCGGCCAGACGAGAAAAATGGTGACGATACATACTATCAGATAATGATTGAGCACGATCGCTATGCTCACAACAAGTTGGCGAAGGTATATATCATCCTTTGCATTCACCAGTAACTGGATGAATTCCATCTAGAAATGTGCTTATTAAGTAACTGGGATTGTGGGAAAATCGTAATGCTAAGTAGTTCAAAAATAAGGACTATCTCCGCTTAGCTATACAACTTTAATGTCATTTTTTGATTTTAAATATACAACATTATTGTCACTTCACAGGAGATTCATCATGATCGCGATTACCGGCGCAACCGGCCAGCTTGGCCAACACGTTATTGAAGAACTGCTGAAAACCGTTCCGGCCAGCCAGATCGTGGCTATTGTGCGTAACCCGGCAAAAGCCGACGCCTTAAGCCAGCGGGGAATTGTGGTACGTCAGGCGGACTATACCGACCAGGCCGCGTTCACCACCGCCCTGAACGGTGTGGATAAGCTGCTGCTTATCTCCTCCAGCGAAGTGGGCCAGCGCGCCGTACAGCACCAGAACGTGATAAACGCCGCCAAAGCCGCCGGGGTGAAATTCATCGCCTATACCAGCCTGCTGCATGCGGACAGATCCCCGCTGGGTCTGCACGTTGAGCACGTCGAAACCGAAAATGCACTGGCGGCTTCAGGCGTGCCTTACGCCCTGCTGCGCAACGGCTGGTACACCGAAAACTACCTGGCAAGCGCGCCGCCAGCGCTGGAACACGGCGTATTTATAGGTGCCGCAGGCGAAGGCAAAATTGCCTCTGCGACCCGTGCGGATTACGCGGCGGCTGCGGCAAAAGTGATTTCTGAAGAGGGTCACGCCGGCAAGGTGTATGAACTGGCAGGTGACAATGCCTGGACGCTGAGCGAACTGGCTGCGGAGCTGAGCAAGCAGAGCGGTAAGCCGGTAACGTATCAGAACCTCAGCGAAGCCGATTATGCCGCTGCACTGAAAGGCGTTGGTCTGCCTGCCGGGCTGGCGGAGATGCTGGCGGATTCCGATACCGGCGCGTCCAAAGGCGGCCTGTTTGACGACAGCCGTACCCTGAGCAAACTGATTGGCCGTCCGACCACGCCGCTGGCGGAGAGCATCAAAGCCATTCTGTAATTGTTAAGAATTGGTTATTTTTTGTGGCATCCCTTCGGGTCATCTCGGATAATGAAGCGATGACCCACAAGGAGGCTCACCGTGCAAGGCGTACCGGAACAGTTTACTGATGAGAGAGACAGCGCGCGCTTTCGCCATCTGGCGCAGTTGCCGGGTCTGGAGCTATATCACGCGCATATTGCTGACTACGCCTTTGAGCCTCACACGCATGAAGCCTTCGGTATCGGCACCATTGAAACCGGCGCCGAACGCTTCCGTTACCGCGGAACCCAACACTTAGCCGCTGAAAAATCGGTCGTGACCATGAACCCGGACGAGATCCACACGGGCGAATCCGCCACCGAAGGCGGCTGGCGCTACCGGATGGTCTATATCGAACCCGACCTGCTGGAAGAAGTCACCGGCCTTCGCCACTGGTGGTTTAGCGACGTGACCCGCCACGACCCGCTGCGCTCGCAGCAAATTGGCCAGCTGATTTACGGCCTTTGGCATACGAACGATGCGCTGGAACAAAAAGGGTTGCTGCTGGATCTGATTGAGACGTTCCAGCCGCTGGCCCGTCACGCGCCGGTAGCCCGGGAGGGCGCGCACCGCTTCGAGCGCGTTCGCGACTATCTGCACGACAACTATATGCGCGCGCTCACCCTGGACGAACTGGCGAGCGTCGTGTCGCTCAGCCCGTACCATTTCCAGCGCCAGTTTAAGGCCCATTTTCATGTCACCCCACACCAGATGCTGATGGCCATCCGGCTGTGGCGCGCCAAAGCATTCCTCACCCACGGCATGCCTGCCGCCGAGGTGGCCGCCGCAACGGGGCTGACCGATCAGTCTCACCTGACCCGCGCCTTTACCCGCCGCTACGGCATTACGCCCGTGCGCTACCAGAAGCAGGTTTCGCCGCGCTAATGCGCAACCTCATACAATACGCGTGCATCTGTGCCTCCTACACTGGCTACAACATGTATTACTGTGGACGAAAAGATGATTAGCGGCGTGTTGTATGCCCTGCTTGCAGGGTTGATGTGGGGGCTGATTTTCGTCGGCCCGCTGATTGTGCCTGAGTACCCGGCAATATTGCAGTCGACCGGACGCTATCTGGCGCTGGGGCTTATTGCCGTGCCGCTGGCATGGCTGGGGCGGGCGCGTCTGCGCCAGCTGAGTTGCCAGGACTGGCTCACCGCGCTGTGGCTGACCATGATGGGTAATCTTATCTACTACGTCTGCCTGGCGAGCGCCATTCAGCGTACCGGTGCGCCGGTGTCGACCATGATTATCGGCACGCTGCCGGTGGTCATTCCGGTTTTCGCAAACCTGCTTTATAGCCAGCGTGACGGCAAACTGGCGTGGTCAAAAATGGTGCCTGCGCTGGTATGCATCGCCGTGGGGCTGGTGTGCGTGAATATTGCCGAGCTACGCCACGGCCTCGAAAACTTCAGCTTGTGGCGTTACGGTTCTGGGATCTTTCTGGCGGTTATTTCGGTTGTCTGCTGGGCCTGGTATGCCCTGCGCAACGCACGCTGGCTGCGGGAAAACCCGGATAAGCATCCGATGATGTGGGCGACGGCGCAGGCGCTGGTCACGCTTCCTGTCTCGTTGCTGGGCTATGTGGGTGCATGTATCTGGCTGGGTAGCCAGCATCCGGATTTCGCCCTGCCCTTCGGACCGCGCCCGTGGGTATTCGTCGGGTTAATGGTCGCCATTGCCGTGCTCTGTTCGTGGGTTGGCGCGCTGTGCTGGAACATTGCCAGCCAGAAGCTGCCGACGGTGATACTGGGGCCGCTGATTGTCTTTGAAACGCTGGCCGGACTGCTCTATACCTTCCTGATGCGCCAGAGCGTGCCGCCGCTGCTAACGGCCTGCGGGATCGCGCTGCTGGTCGTTGGGGTGGTGATTGCGGTGAGAGCGAAGCCGGAAAAACCGATGGTCGTTCCGGCATCGGAGGGGTGAGCTTTTCGACCAGCGGCGCTTAGCTTGCAGGGCCTACAAAACCGTAGGCCGGGTAAGCGTCAGCGCCACCCGGCACAGTATCAGAACGTTTCCCAGTTCGCTTCAGACGCCGCTACGGGCTGCGCTTTAGGTGCATAGGTCTTTACCGGCGCGGCTTTCACCGCCTGGTTACGGGTGATCTTAAACACCGCCACCGCGTCGTTCAGGCGCGCGGCCTGATCTTCCAGCGCCGCCGCCGCCGCCGCAGACTCCTCCACCAGCGAGGCGTTCTGCTGGGTAACGCGATCCATCTCCGCCACCGCCTGGCCCACCTGGTCGATACCGCGGCTCTGTTCGTCGGAGGCCGACGCAATCTCACCCATGATGTCCGTCACGCGCGTAACTGCATTGACGATCTCTGCCATCGTCGCGCCCGCTTCATTTACCAGCTGAGAGCCCGCGTTAACGCGCTCGCCGGAATCATCGATCAGGGCTTTGATCTCTTTCGCCGCCTGAGCGCTGCGCTGGGCAAGGGTACGCACCTCACCCGCGACAACCGCGAAGCCACGCCCCTGCTCGCCCGCACGCGCCGCTTCTACCGCCGCGTTCAGCGCCAGAATATTGGTCTGGAAGGCAATGCCATCGATTACGTTGGTAATTTGCGCAATTTTGCTGGAACTGGTGGCGATTTCGTCCATGGTGCGCACCACGCCTTCTACCACATTTCCGCCCTTCTTCGCGGTGGAGGAGGCGTCCAGCGCCAGACGAGAAGCCTGACGCGCGTTATCGGCGTTTTGCTTCACGGTGGCGGTTAACTGTTCCATGCTGGCTGCCGTCTCTTCCAGAGAAGCGGCCTGCTGCTCTGTGCGAGACGAGAGATCGTTGCTGCCCGCCGAGATTTCACCCGCGCCGGTGTAGATGGTATCTGCGCCTTCACGCACCACGCCCACCGTGTTGGCCAGCGCAGTCTGCATCTCCTGAACGTTGCGCGCCAGGATCGCCATTTCATTTTTACCCTCAGCCTGAATCGGCTGGGTTAAATCCCCTGCCGCAATGGCGCGGATATGGCTGATCACCTCTTCCAGCGGCAGCAGCAGCACGCGGCGCATCGCAATCCAGCTGGAAATAATCACCGCGATCACCAGCAGCATCACCGCAGACAGGATCCACAGAATGCGTTTGTAGTCGCTTTCATTGTCCTTGATGCCTTTGTCGGTGAGCGCGGCCTGCGCCTCCCGCCACTCGCGATAGACCTTTTGCATCGCGGTCTGCTTCTGTTCGGCATTTTGTTTGAACATATCTTCCAGATTGCCCTGCCCCAGCAGAACGTTCATTTGCGTCAGCGTGGCGGAGTAGATGCGGTAGTGCTCTTCCAGCCTGTCGGCCAGGTGCTCGTCCATACCCGGCGTTTCCGGCAGCGCGTAATATTTATCGTAATGTGTCTGGGCATCAGCCAGCAGGTTTTTCGCGGTATTGACCAGCTCGTTCAGCTGCCCGCCGTTAATCTGCGACGCCATGCTGCTTTGCAGACGCAGCATGCCGCGGTTAAGGGTGACACGCGCCTGATTCAGGCTGATCCAGGCGTCGGTAAACTCCGCGACGTTCTGGCTGGAAAGCTGAGAAACGGTGAAGTTCTCTTTGTCGTTATTGAGCGCATTAATGAAAATGCCGGAGGAGATCAGTTGCATGATGCCGAGCACAAGCAGCACCGAAATCAAAAGAGTAATGACTTTTATACGTTTAAACATGCGTTGCCTTTTTTATATACAGGTATTGTCTGACCTGTATCTATCGGCACGCGCGGCAGGTTGTTTACTGTTTCTCCACCTTTAAAAACTTTCGAAAGCCCTTTTCTGCATTCAATCAGCAAGTTAAAAGCACGCTTTTTTTGTGATCCCCTTCTCATTTTTACCCTTGCCTCTAAAGGGTTATAGTATCCACATAAAGGTGCATTTAAAATGCATCTTATATTCCTGATGATGAGGTAACTGCTATGGCCTTCCGCGACCAACCCTTAGGCGAGCTGGCGCTCTCCATCCCTCGCGCTTCAGCGCTGTTCCGTAAATACGATATGGATTACTGCTGCGGCGGTAAGCAAACGCTGGCGCGCGCAGCGTCGCGTAAAGAGCTGGATGTAGAAGCTATCGAAGCGGAGCTGGCTAAGCTGGCAGAACAGCCTGTCGACAAAGACTGGCGCACCGCGCCGCTGGCTGAAATCATCGACCATATCATTGTGCGTTACCACGACCGTCACCGCGAACAGCTGCCGGAGCTGATTTTACAGGCCACCATAGTTGAGCGCGTTCACGCCGATAAACCTTCCGTACCGCGCGGCCTGGCGAAATACCTGACCATGCTGCACGAAGAACTATCCAGCCACATGATGAAAGAGGAGCAGATCCTCTTCCCGATAATCAAACAGGGCATGGGCAGCCAGGCAATGGGGCCAATCAGCGTGATGGAAAGCGAACATGATGACGCCGGAGAACTGCTGGAAGTGATCAAACACACCACCCACAATGTCACACCGCCACCAGAGGCGTGCACCACCTGGAAAGCGATGTACAACGGCATCAACGAGATGATCGACGATCTGATGGAACACATCAGTCTTGAGAATAACGTTCTGTTCCCGCGTGCATTATCGGGTAGATAAAAAAGCCCGGTGGCGCTAGCGCTTACCGGGCCTACAACGTCCTCGAACGTAGGCCGGGTAAGCGTCAGCGCCACCCGGCAACATGCTTAACGCATGCCTGCCATCCGTTTCTTACCGATAAACAGCCAGCCCAGCCCCAGCGCGATAAACCACAGCGGCGTGACGATGAGCGCCTGACGGGTATCTTCTTCCAGCGTCAGTAGCACCAGCACGAAGACGAAGAACGCCATGCACACCCAGCACATCAGCTTGCCCAGTGGCATCTTGTAGATCGACTTCTCATGCAGATGTGGACGCTGTTTGCGGTACACCAGGTATGAGCAGAGGATGATGGTCCAGACGAACATAAACAGGATCGCCGACACCGTGGTGATCATGGTGAACGCGCCGATTACGCTCGGGTTAACGTAGAGCATCACCACACCGCCCAGCAGACAGATGCAGGAGAAGGTCAGCCCTTTCGCCGGTACCGCGCGTTTTGAGAGTTTGGCGAACGCGCTCGGGGCAACCCCCTCCTGCGCCAGACCAAACAGCATACGGCTGGTGGAGAAGACGCCGCTGTTCGCGGAAGAGGCCGCAGAGGTCAGCACCACGAAGTTAATCAGGCTCGCGGCAGCGGGCAGCCCCACCAGCACGAACAGCTCGACGAACGGGCTCTTGGTTGGCACTACTGAGCTCCATGGCGTCACGGACATAATGATGATCAGCGCGAACACGTAGAACATGATGATACGCAGCGGAATGGAGTTGATCGCGCGCGGCAGGGATTTCTCCGGATCTTTAGTTTCCGCCGCCGTGGTTCCCACCAGCTCAATCCCGACAAACGCGAACACCGCAATCTGGAAACCGGCGAAGAAGCCGCTGATGCCTTTCGGGAACCAGCCGCCATCATTCCACAGATGGGCAAACGAGGCCTGAACGCCAGTTGGCGACTGGAAGTGCGTCAGCACCATTACCAGCCCGACGACAATCAGCGCGATGATGGCGACGATTTTGATCATCGCGAACCAGAACTCCATCTCACCGAACATTTTAACGGTCGCGAGGTTGAGGCTCAGCAGCAGGACAATCACCGCCAGCGAGGCCACCCAGTCCGACAGGCCGGGGAACCAGAATTGGGCGTAGGCCGTAATAGCGACAACATCCGCCATGCCGGTAACCACCCAGCAGAACCAGTAGGTCCAGCCGGTAAAATAGCCAGCCCACGGGCCGAGCAGGTCTGACGCGAAGTCGCTGAAGGATTTGTATTCGAGGTTCGAGAGCAGCAATTCACCCATTGCACGCATCACGAAAAAGAGCATAAAACCGATGATCATATAAACGAAGATGATCGACGGGCCTGCAAGACTGATGGTTTTGCCCGAGCCCATAAATAGCCCTGTGCCGATGGCGCCGCCAATGGCAATGAGCTGAATGTGACGGTTCGTGAGATTTCGCCGTAGCGACTGTTCAGACGTCGCCTCTTCTGCGGCGGCGACTTTGACCTGATCTACCATGTGATATTTTCCTGTTTATGCCTGTCTGTGTTGTTAAGGCTCTTCTGGCCTTTAAATACGCCAAAAAAATGACGCTCCCTTTGTAAGGGCTTATCGATAGTAGGTAAGAATCGGCGGGATGAATACTATGATTTGAATATTATGTTAATAATATGTTGAAAGTGAGTGTCATATCACTCATACAGCGCGAAACAGCTCACAAAAATACACGTAACAGTTTCGTTTGCAATACAAAATGTTGATTCCGTCGTAACTCCAGGTTTTATCGCTATTTTCCTCTCCCCGATCGGAGAGAGGAAAATAAGAAAAACCGATTACAGGATTTCCAGCAGCTCGACTTCAAACACCAGGGTGCTGAATGGCGGAATGGACGCGCCAGCGCCACGCTCGCCGTATGCCAGGTTGTGCGGGATAGTCAGTTCCCATTTTGAACCTACTGGCATCAGGGTCAGGGCTTCGATCCAGCCTGCAATCACGCCGTTGACCGGGAATTCAGCCGGTTCGCCACGCGCGACGGAGCTGTCGAACACGGTGCCGTCGATCAGCTTACCGGTGTAGTGTACGCGAACGTGGTCGGTACGCGCCGGGATTGCGCCATCACCCTGATTGATTACGCGGAACTGCAAGCCGGACTCGGTGCTGTTCACGCCTTCACGCTCACGGTTCTCTTCCAGATATTTCACGCCTTCTGCCGCCATCTCTTCGAAACGCGCGCGACGTACAGTGTCAGCACGTTCGTGGATTTCACGCAGCGCACGGTGCACAACGTCAACCGGCACAGCGGGCTGCTTGCCTTCCAGCGCGTCAGCGATACCCGCCACCAGCGCTTCCGGTAACAGACCTTCCAGGCCGGATTCGCTCAGCTGCTGTCCTACCTGCAAGCCGATGCCGTAGCTTGCCTGCGCTTCGATAGTGTCAAAAGTCGGGGTGGTCATGGGTTTTCCTTCCATCACATTTAAAGTAGCGGGCAGCATATCAGCCATGCCCTTATGGGTAAAACTTTGTCTTAAGTAAAGGTGACAAACTGCGACGAAACGGAAACAATAGTAGCCGTCAGGATTTTCCCTAATATATGTCACGAAAGCTGGCTTTGTTACGCCCATCAGGCAGTTAGCAAACTACACTTCTCAGGACAGGATAAAAAGACGCGGAGCAGGAGGAGAGCCATGCCCGGGCGATTTGAACTGAAACCTACCCTGGCGAAAATCTGGCATGCGCCGGATAACTTTCGCATCATGGACCCGCTGCCGCCTTTGCACCGCAGAGGCATTATCATCGGCGCGTTGCTGATGGTCATCGGTTTCCTGCTTCCTTCCGGCAGTGACAACGTTGATACCGGGCCGGTAAGCCGCAATGCTGAGCTGGATATCCAGTCGCAAAGCCAGCCGCAGCCTGATTCACAGCCGATGCAGACGCAACTGGTCACACCGTCTAACGATCCGGGCCAGGTTGCGCCGGTTGAACCTGAACCTGTTCAGGAAGATCAGGAGCAGGCCGTCGCCCCTTCAGAGCCACAGGCGCAACAGCCCACCGGCATTGAGCAGCAGTGGCGTTCGTATCGCGTAGAGCCAGGGAAAACCCTTGCTCAGCTGTTCCGCGACCACAATCTGCCGGCAACGGATGTGTATGCCATGGCGCAAGTCGAGGGGGCTGGCAAGCCGCTCAGCAACCTGCAAAATGGTCAGATGGTGCAGATCCGCCAGAATGCCAGTGGGGTGGTGACCGGGTTAACGATCGATACCGGAAACGGGCAGCAGGTACTGTTTACCCGCCAGCCGGACGGCAGTTTTATCAGAGCACGTTAATAGCCCAGGCCGGGTAAGGCGAAGCCGCCCCCCGGCACTTTTGTTCTCAGGCACGACGTTTATTCACCCACCAGATCCCCGAGCAGACCAGCACCAGCGCAATCGCGTATTTGATGTCCAGAATGTCTTCGCCGAGGAATATGGCGGAGAGCACCGTTCCTGCTACAGGTATGACAAAGTTGAACGGGGCAATCATACTCACGCGGTTCACTTTCAGCAGCGCGCTCCACAGGGCGAACGCCACGGATGAGAGCAGCGTCAGATACCCCAGCACGGCGACGGCCTTCATGCTGTGCACCTCCAGCGCCCCGCCCGTGGCATAGCCTCCCGCAACCAGTGCCGCCCCGCCTATCGCCAGCTGCCATCCCGTCATCACCGTCGGGTCAACGGTCTGGGAAATGCGTTTCCCGTAAAGCGTGGCCGCAGAGAGAATAAAGGCCGCCAGCACCACAAATCCGTCACCTTGCCAGACAAACTGGAAATCACTTAACCCGCCGTGGAAGTTCACCAGCATCACGCCGGTAAAGCCCAGAACACAGCCCAGCGTTTTGTTATAGCTGAGTTTGTCGTTGTGGTAGATAAAGTGCGCCAGCAGCACGCTGAAGAAGGTCCCGGTGGCATTCATGATCGAACCGTTCACCCCGGTGGTGTAAGCAAGGCCGATATAAAAGAAGGTGTACTGGATGGTGGTCTGGGTCAGCCCGAGGATCGTGAGCTGACCAAACTGCGTGGGTGTGAGCCTGCCAATCGGTTTACGCTGGGCCAGGGCAAAGAGCAGCAGCAACGCACCGGCAAACAGAAAACGGTATCCAGCAAAGACGACTTTGGACGGAATATCATCGGTCGCGATCTGGAAGAGTTCGTAGCCGCTTTTAATGGCCGGGTATGAGCTTCCCCAAAGCAGACAGCAGAGCGTGGCGCAGGCATAGGCCACATTTCGACGGGCAAAGACGGGCGTGGGCAGAGCGGTATCCATGACAAATCTCATAAATAAAATTGCGTTTCAATTTATTATCAGAGAATGCATCAGGAATAGCGACCTTACAATCGCAAAACATGACGTAGGGTCACGCTAAAAAGCAAAACGCCGGCACAAGGCCGGCGCTTCGACGTGAGCAGAGTAAAAAATTACTCAGCTACTACGTTAACAACCAGTTTAGCGAACACTTCGCTGTGAACCTGGAAGTCAACTTCGTGCTCACCAGTGGTACGCAGAACGCCGTTCGGCATGCGAACTTCGCTCTTAGCCACTTTAACGCCTGCTGCAGTGACTGCATCAGCGATATCGCGGGTACCGATGGAACCGAACAGTTTACCTTCGTCGCCAGCTTTAGACGCGATGGTAACGGTGCCCAGTGCGTTGATTGCTTCAGCGCGAGCGTTAGCAGCCGCCAGAACGTCAGCCAGTTTGGCTTCCAGTTCAGCACGACGTGCTTCGAAAAACTCTACGTTTTTCTTAGTAGCTGGAACAGCTTTACCCTGTGGTACCAGGAAGTTACGAGCGTAACCCGCTTTAACGTTTACCTGATCACCCAGGCTGCCCAGGTTTGCTACTTTATCAAGCAGAATAACTTGCATTACCTTATCCTCTTAAAGTCGTATTAATGGACCGTGCCCGATTACTGATGACGATCAGTGTACGGCAGCAGAGACAGGTAGCGAGCGCGTTTGATAGCGCGAGCCAGCTGACGCTGATATTTTGCACGAGTACCGGTGATACGGCTTGGGACAATCTTACCGCTTTCGGTGATGTAGTTTTTCAGCGTTGCGATATCTTTATAGTCGATCTCTTGAACGCCTTCCGCGGTGAAACGGCAGAACTTGCGACGACGGAAATAACGTGCCA